>ERZ1031078.149-NODE-149-length-23849-cov-9.890897_pt1 | contig 23849 bp, 22 predicted proteins | sample MGYA00518179_ERZ1031078 | MGnify/ENA primary metagenome ERZ1031078 (study PRJEB33719, sample SAMN04261274) | wastewater metagenome | biome: rural village; feature: human; material: feces | host: Homo sapiens | place: El Salvador | collected 2014-01-14 ... | reverse complement strand
ATTCTAAGAAAAGATAATCCGCATTTTGTAGATTACGTGTCAGAATTCAACAATACTGTTAATATGTTTATGTTGAAACCCGAACATTAGCCTAGCGTTCCCAATCAGCATGCCGTCCCCATGCGGTCCCATCCCGCACAATCTGGTGAGGGCTTTGATGCCCCGCCAACCTTATAGCGTAGCGGTTCCGAGCACCGGAGGGCGGTTACATCCCTAATCCCTATGGTAGGGATTTAGGGCTTGGGTATAGGGTAAGGACCCCCTCTTCGCAAGAGGGGGACAGGGGAGTCGAAAAAATACAATAATTAATAAGGAGATTACGTTATGAACATAGAAGAAAAAAGGCAGATAAGGAAGCAGAATCATTTTGTGTGTTGTAATGTTTAGCCATAAGCCAAGCATAGGTTAGTAAATGCATTTTTCCTCATTCGAGCGACGACCAGTGCAGAGCGATACTGCAATGGGGAACAAAAAATAGAAAGGTGTAACTACTTGTAATATAGTGGTGACGCTGTAATGGTGATATACCAAAATTAGATAACCATGAACATAAAACCTGCAGACAAAACTATTAAAGCACTTTTAAAGTCAGGGAGGCAATTCATGATACCTCGTTTCCAAAGAGATTACTCTTGGGAAAAAAAGAATTGTGAAGAGTTTTTTGAAGACATTATCAAATGCCTGAAATGTAAGGATGGAAAACTGGAAACCACTTCTTACTTTTTGGGCACGATGCTTTTCATCGGCAACTTCGATGAGAAAAGTGATAAGGAAATACAAGTAGTGGATGGGCAACAACGCATCACCACGATAACAATATTATTCTCTGCCATCTCTGATATATTCAGAGAGAAGGGTGAGGATAATTTGAGTAAGCTGATTTTCAGTTATATCATGACAAGTGATGATGATGGAAATGAAGTCCGAATTATCAAGAGCGAGAGTAGTTATCCTTATTTCTCCTATTATATACAAGATAGAGAGAAGATAGTTAAACAAGAGCCATCCTCTGAAGAGGAATTGTGTATTCAAAATACCTATCGCTTATTCCGTTCTCGGTTGGAAGAGAAGAATTTGAAGAATTTTATGTCCGAAAAATGTGATGGCTTTCAGAATGACATTAGTTTGATCGATATACTCAAAGCTATCCGAGACCAAATATTGAACTGTATCTTCATATCCATTTCTACCGATGATAACAATCAAGCTTATCGTATTTTTGAGATACTGAATGCTAAGGGTAAGAAACTTGCTGCGATTGACTTAATCAAGAATCGCTTGTTTGAGAAGCTTCGTAAGACGGAACCTGCAGATTATGCCAAATGTAAATGGGATGAACTGAAAAGCATCATTAATGAGTGTGATTTAGCTTCTGTAGGAATCGGAACATATTATCGGCATTTTTGGAATTCTTGTTATAGGCAAACTGGGACAAGTCTGTTATACGATCATTTTTTATCTATTGTCAAGCCAAGTGATTATGAGTCTTTTCTAGATTCATTAGTTCAGAATGCCAAGTATTATGTTCAGATTATCAAACCTACCAGGGATGATTACCAGAATCGAAAGGAATATTTTTGGTTAGTGCAGAGTTTTAATGTGCTGTCCAATTACTTCGGTATAGCACAAGTTCGAGTAGTCTTGATGGCATTGCTATGGGCAAGAGATAATAACTTGATATCTACCAAAGATTTCAAACAAGTGATACTATTTTTGGAGAATTTCCATTTTGCATATACAGCAGTAATGTCTGGAAAAGCGAACAAGTTGGATGGTATTTATTCAAAGTTTTCCATAGCGATTAGAAAAAGTTCAAGTAAGAATCAAACTAAGGAGATTATTCAGTCGAAGTTGTATGCTCGTTTGACTCCATTAATTCCAACGGAAGAACAGTTTACAGAGCAATTTATCTCTCTTTGTTTTACCAAGAAAGCGACGGCAGCTAATATGAAATGTAAGTATGCGCTTCAAAAGCTCAATTGTTATTATCAGAAGAAAGAGATTTTTGAGGATGATTCTTCAATAGAGCATATTCTTCCTGAGTGTAATGAGGGAAATGTTACTAACATTGGCAATTTGATTATGTTGGAGGGTAACTTGAATACTGAGGCAGATAAGATAGATTATGCAGAGAAATTGAAAGTCTATGAAAAGTCCAACTATAAATGGGTGCATGAGTTTACTGATAAGCATCCTGTTTGGAAAGATGAAATGATAAGGGATAGGGCAAAGAGCATGGCAGCCTTATATTATCATGCTATATTAAAGTATTAATGGTAGGTTAGGGTATGAACGAAGACATTATACGATTTTTGAACGGATATGCAGCACTCCCATCACCTCAGTATGCTGTCTTGCTAAGGGGAAAATGGGGATGTGGAAAAACTTATTTTGTTAAGTAAATCACCATTAGCCCGTATGGCGGTACCTATATAATATATTACCTTTGCATCCGTAATCAAAACAGTTTGATAATGGAAACAAGGGAATATTTCGAAAAAGTGATGCAGGATTACAACCAAAACCATAAAGGTCGTAGCTTGCGCAAGTATTGTAAAGATGAGGCAGTGGATTATGACTGGCTCATTGAGTTTAAGAAATCATATCGTTCAAATAAGCTTCACCCAAATGAAAACAAGAAGCTAGGCGAAACTGGATGTATACCGGTAGCCATTTTGGTGCGGAAAACATAGCTTTTATGTTCTCACTTTTTGAGAGCTGCAAGTTGAATGAGATTAATTTTGGCGATTATATAGAAGATATACTCACCCGACTGATGGAGGGGGAGCAAGACTTCATGTCCCTAATCCCATGTAATTATAACTCGAACAAAAAGGTGAATGTCAAGGCTGCCTAATTGGCAGCTCTGGCAATACCAATTAATAACATGTTTTTTGAAAAATGTTGGATGTGCTAACTGCTGAAAATCAGTAGTTACGTTCTAACGGTGATTTACATACGATGAGAATTTCAAAAATACATATTCAGAATTTTCGTAAGTTGAAGAATTGTACGCTTGACTTTGGAGAAAAGCAAACAATTCTTGTAGGTGCAAACAATAGCGGTAAGACATCTTGTATGCAGGCTATAGTACGCTTTTTGAAGGATTCAAAAAACTTGTCAACAAGAGATTTTACTTTATCTAATTGGGAGGCAATCAATAAAGTGGCAGAGAATTGGATAAATGATGAGAAATCAAAACCATCTCTGAATGACGTCATAGATTATCTTCCTCAAATGGATGTATGGATAGATGTTGATAAAAAGGAGGCCTATTTAGTAAAAGACTTAATTCCTTCATTGGATTGGGAAGGTAAAACTATTGGTGTTAGAATCATTTTTGCCCCTACGGATGTCGAAACATTATATGCAGATTTCAAGGCTGCGTATATGAATGCTGAAAGCTTGAAACGAGAAAAAGAAGGATTGGAAATCTATCCTAAGGATTTATGGGATTATCTAAATAGAGGAAAACTAAATTCAGAGTTTAGATTAAGGTATTACATCTTGGATGTTAAAAAAGAGCCTGAAAATAATGATGAGGTTCAACCTTTGCCAAGTGTTGAATTTGACGAAGGCAATCCATTAATAACAATTATTAAAGTTGACTCTATAGATGCAGAAAGAGACTTTTCTGATCCTGACTCAAATGACCATGTAAGTAAAAATACATTGTCTAGGCAGCTCCAGGAATATTATGAAAAGCATATTAAGCCAAAAGATTCTCAATTAGAAAAAGAAGATATCGGACTACTCTCTGCATTACAAGAAGCAAATAAAACTTTAGATGACAATATAGGTACAGCTTTTGAAGAACGAATAGAAGAACTAAAAAGTATCAATTATCCTGGCTTCCATGACCCAAGTATAGAAATTCATAGTTATGTTGACATCAAGAATTCTATCAGCCATGAGTCTGCTGTTCAATTTGCTCTTAATGATGAAGGCGAAGGCTTGACTTTACCGGAAAATTACAATGGATTAGGTTTTCAAAATCTTATATCCATGTATTTCAAGCTGATTCAATTTAGGGACGAATGGTTGCATGAAGGGCGAATGGTAAGAACAAAGACTGATGACGACTATATTGAACCAATTCATCTTGTTTTTATTGAAGAGCCGGAGGCTCATCTTCACGCACAAGCCCAACAAGTTTTTGTACGAAAAGCTTATGAGGCATTGTATCCATCTTCAAGGTTTAAAGAAGATAGTCCGTATAAAACACAATTAGTACTAAGTACTCATTCAAACCACATTGTTCATGATGTTAGCTTAAATGATATGAGATATTTTCATCGAGAAGTTTCTGAAGATATAAATATTCCAATCTCCAAAATTGTAAATTTGACAAATGTCTTTGGTGAGGATGAAGAAACGGAACGGTTTGTAACAAGATATATTCGCTTGTCTCAATACGATTTTTTCTTTGCTGATGCTGTAATTCTTGTAGAAGGCTCTGGAGAAAGAATCTTGATGCCAAAGTTCTTGGAGAATGAAAAGATGACAACCAATTATATCTCAATTATAGAGATAAATGGCAGTCATGCACATAGATTTCGTAATTTGGTAGAAAAACTAGACATACCATGTCTTGTTATTACGGATATCGATGCATACTCGAATGGTATAGGGAGTGTGCCAACAATGAAAGGAAAAAAGCAAATTTCGAAAAATAGTACATTGAAGGAATGGTTGCCAAAGAAAGAGAACATTGATGACTTGTTAGATTTACCTTCTGATAAGAAAATTCACAATAATGTAAGAGTTGCTTATCAGACAGGAATTAATGTTAAGCTAAAAGAAGGCGTTGAAGCCATAGCATATCCTTATACTTTTGAGGATGCTTTAGCATTATCAAATGTTGACCTGTTCAAAAAAGAAGATTTGAAAGGCTTGGCTTTAGTAACCAACTTTAAGAAAATTATTGAGACTTCAAAAACAATTGAAGATTGTTGCAAGGACATGTATGATACTTTGACTTCGAATAAAAAAGCTCCTTTTGCCGTCAATCTTCTCTATCTCGAACAATTTAAAGAACTTAAAACTCCTGCTTATATCCAAGAAGGATTGGTATGGTTAAAGTCTAAGTTGAACGCAAAACACTAGAGTATGGCTAATGCTGATAATAATATAGATTTGCTATTGAAAGAATGTGTTTCCAATGAGAAAAGAAAATCTTTCTTTTTGTTTGCAGGAGCAGGCTCTGGCAAGACATATTCTTTGGTAAAACTTTTGGAGAACATACAAAATGAATGGGGAAATAAGTTGATACGTGAACATCGTCAAGTGGCTGTTATTACTTATACGAATGCTGCTACGGATGAAATCATGCGACGAATAGACTATAATCCATTGTTTCATGTATCTACGATTCATAGTTTTGTTTGGGATTCCATAAAGACTTATCAAAAAGACATCAAAGCTCGTTATCTTCAGAGATTACAAGCTAATATTGATGAATTACAGGCAAAAATAGATGCAACAAAGAATAAGGAAACAAAGACTTATAAAGCCAATCAAGAAAAAATAAATCATCTAATAGAACGAAAGGAAGCTAAAGAAAAAATAGATAAGTTCATCTATAATCCCAATGGAGATAATCTCAAAGCCAATTCGCTGAATCATTCTGATGTGATAGAGATTGGAACGCAAATGTTGCAGGAGAATCTGTTGTTGCAGCAAATAATTACACAACAATATCCTTTTATGTTGATTGATGAAAGCCAGGATACAAGAAGCGGTCTTGTTGATGCTTTCTTTACTATTCAAAAGAATTTTCCTAATGATTTTACTCTTGGACTAATTGGTGATATCAAACAAAGAATCTATATGGATGGTAAGGCTGATATCAAGAATTTGATTCCAGCTGATTGGGAAAAGCCAGAGAAAGTGATGAATTACAGATGTAGCAAGAGAATCATTCAATTGGCTAATAAGATATCTTCGGTATTGGATGGCTCTGAACAACAAGCGAGAGACGTTGCTCCAGAAGGTTATGTACATCTTTTTTTGGTCAATTCGCATGATGTTTTGGATAAAAATGCGAAGGAGTTGGATGTGCGAGCCAAAATGAGTGCTATTACTGGTGATGAACAATGGAATTCTGATGTAAAAGTACTAACCTTGGAACATCGTATGGCTGCGGTGCGTCTTGATTTTAAAGACTTCTATGAATTATTTGCTCATTTGCCAAAATATCAGATGTCCTTTTTGCAAGGAGAAATGGCAGAGATGTCTTTCTTTGCCAATATGGTCTTTCCTCTTATGAACATGCTGAAAGAAGATGATGGTATAGGTGTTCTTAACTTATTGAAGAAAAAATCGCCATTGTTAGAAGCTGTTCCTGATAGGGATTATCCAGAGATGTTAGGCAAAATTAGAAAAGTGCTTGATGAGTTGCGTAGTTCTAATCTTGACGAGATGAAAGTTTCTGAAATCATAGAATTTGTGCAAAGGAATATGCTGTTTGCTATTCCTGATCATTTGACATTGGCTTTAAATTCCAAGGAAGAAGAGGTTGATAAGGATGATAAAGAGTCTTTGGCTTGGGTTAGAGCTTTACAGTTACCTTTGAGGCAATTTAAAGCATACGATGATTATGTTCATGAACGAACACCTTATGCTACACATCAGGGAGTAAAAGGATTAGAATTTCCAAGAGTATTAGTCCTCATTGATGAGGAAGCTGCAAAAGGAAACATGTTCAGCTATGAGAAACTTTTCAATGTTATTCCTTTGTCTCAAACAGATATAAAAAATAAAGAAATGGGTAAGGAAAATTCAATAGATCGTACAAGTCGCCTATTTTATGTAACTTGTACACGTGCTAAAGAGTCTTTAGCAATATTAATGTATACAAGTAATACCGAAAGAGCAAAACAAACCGCTATTCATAATGGTTGGTTTGGGAAAAATGAAATAGATGTATTATGATGGAAGTTTCTATCGTTCAGTATGCGATGAACGGCAAAATTAATAACATAGAAAAATTGAAAAGTTATGGAAGTAAATATTGAACACATGCCAGTATCTTTAGAGCATGACGGTTTGAAAGATGCGGTTGTTAGTGTAAATTATGTGTCTGATTATAACGTAAGATATATATCACAAAATATTTTGGCGGCTATTAATAGTAACAATGATAATCCATTTGTGGAAATTCCTACAAAAGACAAAAGTGTTGCTAATGAATCATTGTCATACAAAGATTCAAATGACAAAATATTGATGGCCAACTCTATTTATAGAATATTGGTTTCGGAAGACCGTGTAACTTTTAATTTCACCAAAAAATATCCTGGCTGGAATAGTTATTCAAACTTAATAAATATAGTTTTGAATTCTATAGGTCAAGTAAATTTACAAGGTGTTTATTTGCAATACATGTCATGCTTTGAAAATACAGACATTTTTAAGGCATTGGATGGGACAATCAAGTTAAACCAACTTCCAAATTTCAATGGTTCGGTATTCAATTTTTCTTGTAATTGCAATAAAAAAGATGAACCGATAGCAGAAGCAACTATCAAGTTGACCAATAACAAGCAAATTCAGAATAGTTCTGTCTCTATTATAGAAGTTGCTATTGCTGGAAAAATAGGGGATTATCATTTGGAAGAATGTTTGCAACTGTTATCTGAATGCCATAAATTTGAAAAACATCTGTTTTTCTTGCTTTTGAGTGAAGAATTCATCAACACATTAAACCCTCACTATGAATAGTATATGTAATTTTCAATTTTCAGAAGTAGAAAACCATCAGGTGCAAGGTTCTGAAAGTTTTCTCAATACAGTATATTCTGAAGAATCTAATCCTGTTGAAGAATATGCAAGCATGATGATTGCACGCCAACAAGCCCAGTCTGTATTGCAAATGAACGAATTGCGCAAAGGCGAGCAAATAGCAACTGATGTATTTAAAGCTTTGAAGAGCAAGTTGTGTTGTTTCATAGAAAAGTTGTATCATTCAAACAAATATGATTTCAGCGATTTGAATTTAAAAGCTTTACGTGAAGATTCTCTATTTCTTACATTGTCAGGAAATAAAAACATTTCTATAAACATGTTTGTAGATGAAGAGGATTTTGAGACAGAAAGAGATACAAATGAAGAAGAAATATTTCTTTCATACTCAAAAAAAGGGAAAGATTATATCACATGTGACTCTATTTCTAATATTTTTTCAATAATAGAAGAGCTATGACGCTTAATTATCCAAATTATCCAAAACATATAATAGGAAAGTCTAATTTCAAAAAGATTGATAACGTAGCTTTCTTGAAACACAGAGGATTCTTCATAGGGAGAACAACGTCGCTTGGTGCAGATTCTTTTTCTATAGATGTAGTTAAGGAGTCTTTTGCAGAAGGTAAGGAAGTGAAGGACACAACTGTAAAAAACGGAATATCAGTCAATCTTATATCTATATACAAGAAGAATGATATGAAGTTCTTTCCAATAGAAGATAAACAAGATCCACAATTTCATGTTCCTTTTATATGGAATACAGATGGTTGTATTCCTCAAGTTGGAGATTATAAATATAACAATGCTCAGCGATATTATGGCTTTAAAATTTCGCAAATCCAAGATTTTGAGATTTCGTTTGTCTATAAGGCAAACGGTATCACTCCTACAGACAAAATTCGTTTCAAAATAGAGCACAGTCCTACAATGTGTAATTTTTGGCATTTCAACATTTTTATTTGGGGTCAAGATTCTTTGTCAAAAGAGTGGATTAAATTAGAGTGCCCAGCGGTTGTAAGCAATGGTACATTTAAGAAAATAGCGATTGCAGCATTTCCCATTTTGGCTAAAAAAATAGTAAAGCCAAAAGTTATGAGAGCACGTAAATTAAACAAGAAATATTTCATAGAGTAATGTTACGTCAGTCAAATAATAACAAGCGAAAAGCGAAGAATACTTTGCTTCTTTACTTCCGAATGCTCTTTATGATGGTCGTGTCGCTGTACACGAGCAGAGTCATACTGAATGTGTTGGGAGTGGAAGACTTCGGAAAATATAAATAAGAAAAAATAATTTCATTATGAATGATTTTAAAAATATAAAAGTAGCCGTAGCCGGAACAGGCTACGTTGGTTTGAGCATAGCCACGCTATTGTCTCAGCACCATCACGTTACAGCAGTAGATGTAATCCCCGAAAAGGTGGAGAAACTCAACAATAGAGTTTCACCCATACAGGATGATTACATAGAGAAGTATTTGACTGAGAAGGAACTGAATCTGACAGCAACCCTCGATGGCAAATCAGCTTATGCCGATGCCGACTTTGTGGTGATAGCAGCACCAACCAACTATGACCCAGTAAAGAACTACTTCGATACAACCCATGTCGAAGAAGTGATTGACCTGGTATTGGAGGTGAATCCAGACGCAGTGATGGTCATTAAAAGCACTATCCCTGTTGGCTATACCCGCAGCCTTTACCTGAAATATGCTAAGAAGGGTGTCAAAAAGTTCAATCTCCTTTTCTCACCAGAGTTCCTTCGTGAAAGCAAGGCACTCTACGACAATCTCTATCCAAGTCGTATTATCGTAGGCTATCCTAAGATTATCGATAGACCTGAGTTTGCTGAGGAAAACGAAGCAATCATGCAGGTAACAGATGTTGAGAAGTTGAAAGAAGCAGCCAAGACTTTTGCTGCACTCTTGCAGGAAGGTGCCATCAAGGAAAATATTGATACACTCTTCATGGGTATGAAGGAAGCTGAGGCAGTAAAGCTCTTCGCTAATACCTATTTGGCATTGCGAGTAAGCTACTTCAACGAACTTGATACCTATGCAGAAGTAAAAGGCCTCGATACCAAGGCCATCATTGATGGAGTAGGCCTCGATCCACGTATCGGCACACACTATAACAACCCAAGCTTCGGCTATGGTGGCTATTGCTTGCCAAAAGATACCAAACAGCTTTTGGCTAACTATGCTGATGTTCCAGAGAACCTGATAGAGGCGATAGTTGAAAGTAACCGTACCCGTAAGGACTATATAGCAGATGCTGTATTGAAGAAAGCTGGTTATTACAGTTATGCCGATGACAACAGTTTTGATGCCACAAAGGAGCACAACTGTGTGATAGGCGTATATCGTTTGACCATGAAGTCAAACTCAGACAATTTCCGTCAGAGTGCCATTCAGGGTATTATGAAACGTATCAAGGCAAAGGGCGCAGAGGTGATTATTTATGAGCCTACGCTCGAAGATGGTAGTACTTTCTTCGGAAGTAAGGTTGTGAATGATATGAACATATTCAAGGCACAGAGCCATGCGATTATAGCCAACCGCTATGACCCGTGCCTTGACGATGTAGAGGATAAGGTATATACACGAGATATATTTAGGAGAGACTAAATATCCTCAATGTAACCGAAGATATGATTAGCATCCAGACAAGGACACTCCTTCGGTGTAGTGCCAGGCAAGTCACGATGCCCCACAATCTTCGCTTTCGGGAACAGTTTATGAAGCCTCGTCAAGACATCAACGATTCTTTCCGTCTGCTCAGGCGTACGAGTATCGCATGGTTTACCATGTTCATCCAGACCACCCTCATAGCAGATGCCGATAGAACAACGGTTGTACGGTCTCGCATGCGCCCCCACTTCGAGCAAGAAGCGATGTTGCGTCATTGTCCCATCCTTACGAATATAAAAGTGGTAGCCAATGTCATAGAAGCCACGGCTCTTGTGGTCACGACGAAGCTGTTCCACACTATAGTCCTGATTGCGTCGGGTAGCCGAACAATGCAACACCAAGAATCTTACGGAGTCGGCAGACATCATCATTTTGCCGTCTTCCACTCTGGCGAGGAGTGTGCGTTCATTACGCACCAGCTCCTCCCCAATAGATAAAGGAAATTTTTCTTTAATCATCCTCATTTCAGAAAAGTAATTTCTCATTTCTCATTTGTCATTTCTCATTAAAGTAGGTTCGTGCACGAACTTACTCCTAATGCCGTCAGCGCAGCAATAAGGGCCTGAACGATAGCGTTCATGATAGAAACCCAAGAAAACTTCTTGGAACCATTGTTGAAATTTTCATTTTGATTACTCATATACATATTTAATTAATTAGTGAAACATCATTTTGAAAATAAGAATTTGTTAGCGGTAGCCGCACCCGACACGAAGTCGGGCACGGCAGAGTACTTACTTGAGTTCGTAGTCTCCCTCGTCAGTTCCGCTTTCAGTGCTGCCAGAGTTCTCGCTGCCCTCACTTCCAGATGGAGTGTTGCCACCAGCAGGAGTATTACCGCCGGATGGAGTAGTGCCGCCAGGAGTATTATCACCCTTGTCAGTAGGGTTGTTGTCGCCATTCGGGTCGTTATCTTCGCTGTACTTCACGAGACTGATGCGATTAGGAATCAGGTCGTAGGTACGCTTGCCATTGCGATCCACGGAGAACGAAGGACGGAAGCCTGGCATGATGCTCTTCACCAAGTTGGCATTCGCCTTCTTAGGTTCAGACACCGCCTTGTTGGTGATGAAGCGGAGGTAAAGAGTACCGAAACCAAGAAGCTCGATGTTGTAACCCTTGGCAAGGTTCTCCACCACATAGTAGGCATAGCGGTCGAGTACCGCCTTCACATCAGCCGTGGTTGCAGTAGATTCCGTAGAAATCTGCTTAGCCACCTCTTCGGTAGTCAAAGTACCGTAACTAACAGGACGAACAGAATAAACAGTTTGACCCTTTTTCTCACCCATGTTCATGGTCTTCTTGACCACTTTGTAACTTTTACTCATAGTTTAAAAAAAATAAAATGTAAATACTATAATGATTGCAATTTCTTAATTGCGATTGCAAAGGTACAACATTCGCAAAGCCTCCTGTCCGTTTCTGTCTGGGAGCGTCAGAAAGCTTCCCGAAATGCCCTTTTCACTCCTTTTCTTTATAGATCGATAGCCAATTTCTCGCAGATAAACTTGACTGCGGCAGGAGGAAGAAGTCTCGTGGAAGGAGAGACACCCATACGGGCAAGTTCCTCATCGAAAGGTTTTGTCCATCGTCTCAAAGTCTTGGAAGTGATGCCGGCGTAAACAGCCAACTCAAATTTGTACATTGCTTTCATGCCTTTATACCTTTTTATATATGTAACACATATCAGATATAGCTTTTGATGCATCAGTTGCTTTCTGAATTCGTTGGCAAAGATAGATGGAAAATAGGGCATACCAAAAGGCGTTCATAAGCGTTTACTTCACGTTCATCTTTGTTCATTGCACATTCATTTTAGAGCAGAAAATGAGCAGGAAATCGAGCTGTCAAGATACATCGAAATTCATGTTGTACGACTATGCATCCTCATGTCGTACAATTATACAATCTCATGTCGTACGTTCATAGCAACGATAGTCGTACGACATGACAACCTCATAACAACTGCCTTCAAAAAAGGCAAAAAAACACGAAATGATGACAGATAAATCCAACTGCACATTCAATATCAGCGGCGGCAATGTCCAGATATTGCCCAATGCTACCCAAGGCATCCAAAACTTCTATGGTGACCAGTTCGCAGAGGAAGCTTTGAAGGCAAGTGTTAACACCAACCCAGGCAATGCAGCTCCCGAACTTAGTGATGAGGAGCAGGCTTTGCAGTTATATATAAATAAGGTAGAAGTATTAAAGCAATACGCTTCTCGCCTGTCTCAATGCACTTCTGCAAGTGACATCGGCAAGATTGTGGTGGATATGCGCAAGGATGAGGAGGTAAGAGTAGATGAATACGAGATGGTGAAGGAACGCTTCATCAATGTGTTGCTAACCTTAGCACCTCATGTGACAAGTGGTAAGACTGTGAGCAATGTTCGCCAGCGCATCATCGACGCCTGGGACAGAAGAAAATAATCAATCTAATCTTTAAAACTAAAACAGATGACTGAAGAATCAAACCAATTTGATATCAGTGGGGGCTCTAACCTGATTGCCCCAAATGCAATGACACAACAGCAGATTTTCTATGGTGATCAGTTTGCCCGGAAAATATTGGGGAGTAAAGAAGAACCGCTCACATTGGTAGTGCTTGGTGCTGGAGTAGATGCTACAATGGGACTTCCGACATCAGCAGATCTCATACCACGTATAGTCGATTATTTGGCGACCGATGAAGGCATAAAGCTTGATGCCATCTTACGAAAGGTAATAGGCCGAGTACATTTCCACTTCGACAAGTTTGTGAGTACAGCCGTTGATCGATTGGCTAAGGATTTGGACAAGGAAATTGTATCAATTTGTCACAATATCAATGATGAACTTGATAATAATAAGAGTCTTGATGAGACACAACGTAAATTGGGTATGCTTATCGTTCGATTGTTCAAGAAAGTCTTGGATTTCAAGAAAGGAGCAGAAATAGATACCGAGACGATGAACTTGATAGAAGAGGTGTTTGATACGGTCGTAAAAGATGACAGCATCATAGATTTGAGTCATCTCAACTATACCGACACATTCAAGAACATCATTGTTGAGATACTTCAGAAGAGCATCCATGAGTCGAACAATCCCATCTTGCGCCATATCTACAAGAACATGCTCGATATAGAGCAATTGCTCTCGCAATACTTCTATGGCTTTTACACTGGTCAAATCAGTTATATCCGCGACTATCTATACATATCCTGGATTCTATGGGCGTACTTGGTAAGCGAGGAACAGCGAAAGGCGCAAGAGAAAAAGGAGGAAGATGTCTCTTCTTCCATTTATGCACAATTGGCAGGTAAGGATTGTCAGCTCATCACATTCAATTATACATCTTATGCATCCCAAGCAAGTCCAACAGCACTCTATTTTCATGGTTCCCTCAAAGAGTATGTGGATGTGGAGAACAAGAACGATTTCCTTCATGATGACTTGATGAGTATTGATATAGAGGATTTCTTTACAAATCAACTTGCAGCGGAGATAAGTTTTGACTCAGATCACAAGTCTATAACAATCCCTTCATTTCTGCCACCGATGAAGATGCGTCCTGTCATATCCAAGCATTATATAGACACATGGTATCATGCTTCCCAGATGGTGCTACGTGCCAACACAATAATCATTCTTGGCTATTCATTTTCATCAGCCGACAACTATTTCTGTGATATGTTGCGCGAGAACCGTGATGCCCAAATCATCATCATCGACAAGAATCTGGAGGCGATAAGTCGTAATGTATGTCGCGTACTCCAGTTGGATGCCAATCGTTATTCGAAGCAAATAAAAGATGGAAACGAGATACGCAAATACAACAATCGAGTGACCATTATCGGTGCTGATTTATTGACAGTAGAATTAGCTACCTACCTTCCATTCCCTTCCATTTCAAAGAAAGTGGACCAAAATGAATATAAAAGAATTTAATAAAATAATAGTAATATATTTTGGCTTAATACTTTGGATTTAGTTTTGATATCTATAGTCAACGAGTAGAAAATAAACTATTTTTTAATTCTTCTATAATTAAGAATTGTTAAAAGCAGGTCTTTGCTTTACTAAGTCGTCTTGACTTTGCCATTTTTTTGTTAAATTTGCAGGGTTAATGATGATTGGAAGGATAATAAAAATGAAGACTAATGAATAAGCAAGATATTTTAATAGATTTATTGCAAACTCCAAGTCCCTCAGGCAAGGAATCTGCTATTATAGATAAAGTAGAAACTTATCTGGAGGAATTCGTGGATGAAGTAAAGAGAGATGCTTATGGCAATCTCATTGCTTTCAAGCGAGGAACATCAAGCAAGAAGTTGATGCTCTCAGCTCATGCTGATGAAGTTGGTATGATGATAACCTATATCGACAATAACGGTTTTATATATTTTCAGGAGATTGGTGGTATCGATACAAATCTTTTGCCAGGGCAGAAGGTGGAGATACATAATCATCAGGGCATTGTGCATGGAGTTATCGGCAAGAAACCTATTCATCTGCAAGATCGAGATGCTAAGGCTAAAGATTATGATGCAGAGGATTTATGGATTGATATTGCTGCTAAAGACAAGGCTGATGCGGAGAAAAGAGTCGAAGTTGGTGATTATATCACTTATCAGACTCAACCCATATGCCTGAATGAAGATGTCTGGAGTTCAAAAGCATTGGATGATAAGGTTGGTTTGCTGACTTTGATAGAAGTTGCAAAATCATTGAAAGATAAGCAACCTGCAATGAATATATACCTCGTGGCATCTGTTCAGGAAGAACTGGGAGCTCGTGGCGTCAGGACAGCAACTATGTCTATAGAACCAGATTTTGGAATAGCTATCGATGTTACTCATGCAACAGATTATCCAACTTGTTCACCGCAGAAAAGCGGAGAAATTAAAATGGGTGCAGGAATCGTGATTGCTAAAGGTCCAAACATAGAACCCAATCTGGGTAGAAAAATGCTGGATCTTGCTAAGCAGCATGATGTTAAATATCAGATAGAGCCGATAGCTCGACCAACGGGAACAGATGCAAACTTTATGCAGGTTACTGGTAGGGGCGTTAAGACTGCCTTACTCAGCATACCTTGTAGATATATGCATACACCCAATGAAATCGTATCTTTGGTAGATGTCAATGAGGGAGTGAAATTACTCACATATCTTTGCGATGTCGAATTAGATAATAAATAATTATTTGTTAATTTTTAAAACGTTTTAAAATGAAAAAGAAGATTATTTTTTCATGGGAAGAGAAAAGTTCTTTTGATACAGAGCGCGTAGGAGCAATGTATTGCTTCAAGCGTTGTGATGTCAACCAGAACTAATCTTTTCAGAGGATACTTTGGTGGCATGCGCCAAAGTATCTCTCTTTATTTTGTTATTTTATGAGTACAAAAAAGAATGGTAGTTATCAGGCAGAAGATATTCTTTGCTTTCCTGAGGGTATTGAGTTGATTCCTTACGAGGATAAAACTCTGGTGCTGTCAGTAAATACAGGCAATTGGATAGTTCTGTTTAATGACGAACAAGTCAAATACTTTAAGAGCCTCTTGATGGGAAAGACTGTTGGTGAGGTTTACGATCTGTCAGCAGAAGAGGATAAATTGCCTGATTTAATGAAAGTGCTATCCTCTATATATGCAAGAGATTTAGCCCTTGTAGGTCTTGCACCGCCCCCTAATTTCCTCATAGCTTCAAAATATTTGAATATATATCTTACAAATGCTTGCAACCTTCATTGTGTTCATTGTTTTATGAATGCAGGTGTCAAATTAGACCATGAATTGACTTCTGAAAAGTGGAAGGAAGTTTTGACAGATTTCTATGCGGAAGGTGGTGAATATGTTACTTTTACAGGCGGTGAACCTACGATGTATCCTCAATTTGAGGAAGTTGTTATGTTTGCTCATCAGACAGGATTGAAGGTAACTGTATTATCTAATGGGCTGTTGTGGTCAGAAGAAAAGATTCAGCGGATGAAGTCATATCTTGACGAAATCCAGTTTAGTATAGATGGAGTTACTGAGCAAGATAATGCTAAGGTAAGAGGCAAGAATCATTTCCAGAAGGTTGTAGATACAGTATGTCTGTTTGCCAATGCAGGAGTTAAAACCTCAGTTGCTACCACATTTACATGGGAAAATTTATCTACTGCAGATGAATATAAGCGATTTGTTGATAGCATCCGGGCGAAAGTCGGTAATCGGGTATTCTTTAAGTTGACTAAGAAAATGCTTCCTGGTAGAGGTAAGTCATTTTCAGAAGAGGATAATAGAAGATATTATGAGCAGATAGATGCTATTGAGCGTTATGTAGATCCGACAGCAGGTTATGCCAATTTCATTGAGGGACACGAACCGAATACCGTCATTCGCAATTGTGGTTTTGGAGGTTTGTCTATTGCTTCCAATGGAAATGTTTATTTCTGCAATCGCATTCATGAAGTGGATTGTTACGGCAATGTCCTTCATGATAAACTTGCAGATCTTCTTGAACAAGGTAAACATTCTTTAGATACTACTGCGGTAGAAAATGTATCCAATTGCCATGATTGTAAATTTAGATATATCTGTGGAGGTGATTGTCGTATCGACCATTTTAATTTCAAAGGACGTATAAAGGAGTGGAAAAGCGAATTGGTTCAGACTCGATGCTCCGAAGAATTTAAAAAACGCCTCATTAAGAAAATGGTTGAGAGTTTTACTTTTTACTATCAGTAGAAGTGCTTATGTATCGTTGTGTTTGTATTTATGAAACCTATTCTTCTCCCCGTAGAGTAGAGGTTAGAATAGAAGTTTGCCAAGGTAGCCACACAAAATCATTGTCACCTTTTATTCGTAAGGTGGATGTGGACTCTTTGGCGCAGAACTGCGTCCCTGAATCCAAACCATTACTTCCATTGATGAATCAGATGGGAATGATAAAGCAACCATTCAGGTTGTCAGGAATGGTTTTGGAAAATGCACAGGTTCAGGATATACTGCAAAGGAATCCCTGGTGCGGTGTACAAAACAACGGAAAAGGATCAGTTAAAAACCTTTCACCAGTTTTACCTCTTGCTCGAAAGTGTAATCTTTCTAAGGGGGTACTTCTGGGGGGAGAACTATATATAACCAATATCGTAAATTGGAATAAAAACATTAAAATCCGTTTATCTTATCAGAATGCCATCACCTCATTTTTCCCAAAATATAATGAGTGTCCTTATTTGTCTTCAGAAGGAACGCTCTTTCTAAGAGATGAGGTGAAAGAAAGAAAACTTCTTTCGGAACTTCTTGTCCATGTGGATTTGGAAAAAGGAGAAATGACACTTGATGGTTATGATATGGAATTCTTGGGTTCTTTAGCTCAAAAGGGTTGGAAAGTTTTTGTAGAGAAAGTCAAAGGAGCAGCATCACAGGTTTATCTTCGTCGTCATTCTTCGGGAATAGAGTGGTTTTCTTCAACGGAAAAGGAAACCGTAGGAGAAAATAGTTTGATAGACCAAATGCTGAACAGTTATCTTCAGGGAAGAAACTATGTGGATTCCAAAGGAAATCTAAGCCTGTTTAGGGCAAAAGATATTACTCAGGTAGAACCAGAAACGATTTCTGAATCTTTGCCTTCTTTTAATTGGCAGGCTGTTTATGGCAGACAGATTTCTCTTTCAAGTTCTGAAGAAAAACAAATTAGTGAAAGCATCAGTAATGGTGTCAATGCGAAATTGCGTTCCTATCAGTTAGAAGGAGTAAGATGGTTAGCTACGATGAGAATAAATCATCATGGATGCCTGTTGGCAGATGAAATGGGATTGGGTAAGACACTACAAGTTTTATCTCATCTTTATGCATTGGGTAAAACCGATATGCCACATTTGGTAATTGCTCCTACATCTTTGGTCTATAATTGGCAGAGTGAAATTAAGAAGTTTATTCCATCATGGGAAAATAGAATAGGGGTGCAACTTCACAGTCCTGATAAGACTAAGCAACTTTTAATCGTTTCATATGATATTCTTCGCCTGAATATAGACAAATACAGACAGATAGAATATGATACGATTATCATTGATGAAGCACAGATTATCAAAAATCGCGAAACACAGAAATATAAGGCTATCAAGACATTGACAAGCCTGCATCATATAATTCTTACAGGAACGCCTATAGAGAATAGCATAGATGATATATGGTCGCATTTCATGATTTTGATGCCTGGGATGAAAACCTTATATACATCTCTGAATAAACGGTGTCAGTCTAAGACGGATGAGTCTTTTCTGGAATTATCCAGAAAGTTCTTGAAACCATTTATCCTGAGACGTACGAAGCAGGAAGTATTAAAGGATTTGCCGAAGCTGATAGAAAAAACGGTTTATGTGGAAATGTCCTCAGCAGAGCGTCATCTCTATGACAACGTGCATAAAATGGTATTAAGAGCTTTGTCAAATGGAGTGAGTGGAAGAATCGAGAGTATAGCCTTGGAAGGCTTGTTGAGACTGAGACAAGCCTGCGTGTCACCTGCATTGCTTCCTCATTCATTATATAAAAGTACAAACAATTCGGTTTCTTCGAAGTTGCTAATGGCTATGGATTATATTGAAACGTTCAGAGGAAAGGGCGAAAAAGTATTGGTCTTCTCTCAATTTGTCGGTGCTTTGGAAGAAATGGAGAAAATATTAGCTATAAGAGGTTTTCGTTATGAAAAAATCTACGGTGATACCCGCGATCGTGTAACTCCTATCGAAAGATTTCAAAAGAGTAAGGATATCTCTGTCTTTTTGATCAGTCTGAAAGCAGGAGGCGTAGGTTTGAATCTTACAGCTGCAAGCAATGTCATCTTATTGGATGATTGGTGGAATCCGGCAGTAGAAGATCAGGTATTTGCAAGAGCACATCGCATTGGTCAGCAAAAAAATGTGATGGTCTTTCGACTTATCTGCAAAGATACTGTCGAAGAGAAAGTACTGCAATTGCAGGAGAAAAAAAAGCAAACAATTGATATGTTCAATGCAGCAGGAGGTAAGTTGAGCATAGATGAAATAAAGGGGTTATTGAACTAAAAAACTAAAATAGTGGAAGATTTAAGTTTAGCATTGCGGGCAATGTTTAGTCAGATGAAGGGAGATGAAATACTGAATGCTCTTTATCGGAAAGACAATTTTCCTACAGAACATTTAGATTCAGAATGCGGTGAGTCCTTGATAATGAAAAAACTTATGTGCGAGGATGAGTGCAACTATACTCTGGATCAATTGTCGATGATAGGAGAAGTTATTTCAAAGAAATGGATGGTTGCGGATAAAGATTGCTTACCATTGAAGTTTCATCAGGGAGATTCTGTATTTAATATGCTTCTTTATTTTGCTTCTAAAACCTTGTTAGTAAAGGATGGAGATCCTATTTGCAGGTATCGTTCCCTGTTAAGATGGCATGGGTTAACGATTCAGCAAGGAGAAGATCTGTTTACTACCTCTTACTTAGCGTCACATGATTTGACCAATGGATATGAAAGGAAATATTTTGATTGGGATGCTTATTTGAAGCATGACTGCAAGGAGTTGAATGCCCTTTTTGCAAAGCCGATGGCTGAATTACACATGCATCTGAAAGGCTCCTCCTATAATGTTGATATCAGTTGGATATGTCTGATGAATCATATCTCATCAATGAGGGACATATTTGATAAAATAGCCTCAAGTAGAAAAGATACAGATTGGGATGTTCACCTTTATGAAAAGGTTAGAAAAGCGGCCATTATCAGGTATTATCTTGCAGGTGTTGTAGAATGCCACAAGTTCCCAATATCTAAGGCGGAGATGTTTAGCTTTCTGGAGAATAATAAACTTGGATTAAATGGAGACCATACACCTACTTTTGAAACATTAGTCAATAAATGTCATCATATTGCTGAAGATCAGGCCAAACGGGAAACAGAAGATATTGAGAATGTTTTAGATTATATACCTGTAGGGTACTATCATAAATATCCTGTTACAGAATTGGTAATGGCATCAGAGCGCAAATTGATGTATCAGTGTTTTAGAAAAATTTATTCCAATGAATATAAAGATACGGATTTCCCTACTTTATTCTATGCATATATAGCCTATAAGGATTATTTCAGACATGTTATTCTGCAATTAAATGTCAGGGCTGGTTTTGCTAATTTTGCCAACTATGAAAAGTTGAAGTCAGATTTTATACTCAAGCAATATAATCCATTATTGTATAAAGCTGCAATTGAAGGATTTTTAGGTTATTCAAAGAATAGATATGTAGAGGCAAGAATTGTGCCTAAGAATTCTGCAGAGGGTATTAAAAAGTCGTTGACGGAGATATATGATTCGATAAAAGAAGAGAATAAAGATAAGTGTTCGATTATATTTCATTTTATCAAAAGACGTGATGAATCTTATAATTCAGAAACTCAAATACGTCATAATGAATTGCGAGGTGAATTACGGGACAAAGCATTTGCCATTTATGATTTTCGTAAAGGGAGAGATGATGATAAGTTAATCGGTCGCGTTGTCGGAATAGATGCTGCAAATTCGGAGATTTATGCCAGACCGGAGGTTTTTGCACAGACTTTTAGGTTCCTTCGTGGTCACGAAGTGTTTTCTTCTGAGCATGATAGGCCCAACGATTTAAACATCACTTATCATGTAGGTGAAGATTTCCTTGATGTAGCAGATGGCTTAAGAGCCGTAGAGGAGGCCCTTCTTTTTCTCGGTTTGCGCAATGGAGATCGTTTAGGACATGCTTTGGCACTTGGAACTGATGTTCGCAAGTATTATGCAAAGCGATATGATACTATATGTGAAAACAAGCAAGTCTTGCTTGATAATTTTGCTTGGTTGCATCATAAATGTGTACGCCTAAAAGGTTCTCCATCACTACTTGGCTTTCTGGAAACTATGTTTCATAAATATTTTAGGGATCTATATGATAAGAAGTTTTGGAACAAGAAGACTCAATCAGATCGAATGTTTGCAGAGTCAAGTGATGATTGGGAAACATTAGATAATGTCGAGACCTATTATCTTTCTTGGATGTTAAGAGGCAATTCTCCTACTTTTGGTATAGATTTCGACTCTTATGACGAAATGTCAAATAGTAAGGATAAACAATGGATTAAAGCAGGATTGAACCATCATGTTGGTGTGGATTTAGCAGGGCACAATAGTAATGCCAGAATGCTATATGACATGTATCATTCCAAGAAGTATGCAGATAGGTGTATGTCTGTGGATACCTTTACTATGCCAGCTGATTACAGAGAAGATTATTATGAGTTATTGGAGATGATTCAAGAGCAACTTCTTTGTAAGATAGAGAAGAGGCATATTGCAATAGAATGTAATCCTTCCTCTAATTACAAAATAGGAGAAATGGAACGGTATGATGAGCATCCGATTCTTCGTTTCTTTAATTTTGGTTTGGATACTCCTTATAAGCCCCATAACATATCAGTTTCGATTAATACTGATGATCAGGGGGTATTCTCTACCTCTCTTGAGCGTGAGTATTCCTTGATGGCTTTGGCTATGGAAAGGAACGAGTTGAAGGGACATAAAAATTCCCCAAGAGCTGTGATAGAGTGGTTAAATCGAGTTCGTGAGATGTCAATTGAACAAAGATTTGATTATGACAGAGAAGATGAGGAAACAGAAGAGTTAAATGATAGTGATTATTAATTTTAAAGAATGAATGTATGAACAGATATTTTTTTGAATGTTTTGTAGAACAGATTTATCATTTCGAAGCATTAGATAATGAATTGTTGAAAAAACTTGAGCCAGGAAAGGACGTCGCATTTGCTACATTATCAGATGATAAGAATGATGATGATAAGGATAAGGAAGATAAGAGTGGTACTTATAAGAATCAAGTTCTTGTGAAATTTGAAAATAAGAAATTAGGTGTTCTTAGTGTTGAAGATAGCAATAAAATGCTTCCTTTCTTATATGAAGGATGGAAAGGATTATTTTCGGGTAAAATATGTTCTGTCTATGACAAGGATGATGAGAATAAGAGAATCAAAATTGTTGTTTATATAAATAAAAAGTAAGCGTCCAAAAATGGTTTGGGTGATTTCCTGAAGATAATGTATCTTTGTCGTTTGTGTTTTTTGTTATAATGTGCAGTGATAAAGACTTTCTGACATTCTGGTTCCGCAACAAACAGAAGGTGAATCAAACGGAATTTTCGATTAAATTCTTTTGTGTTAACCAAGGTGTTGATTAGAAATTCTGAGCATAGCCCTGTTATGTGTTGAAAAACATAAAGATAATGTAAGAGAATAAATCTTATACTCTTCATCCTGAGTTTTGGGAAGATGAAGAATAAAAATGAATTTCAAATTTAGTCAAATCATGGTATAACCTCTACTTGCATTAGCTTGTGAAGGGCTAACCCCCATATTTGTAATAGGTAATATGAGGTGATACCGAATACTAATATTTAAATATTTGTACAATGATGAATCTTGAAATTAGAAATGTTGCTGATAATGCAACTGATGAGGAACGTGTTGTTTTATATGTTCTTGCAGATTGTAATCTTAATGATTATCTGTTGTTTGATTCTACTTATGACGAGGAGGGTAAAATATCCAATAAACACCGACATCTGTTCGTCTTCCCTGACCAACAAGTGAAGAAAGGAGATTATATTTGGATATATACTAAAGAAGGAAATAATCATACACACAATAATAACTCAAACACCACAACTTATAATTTGTTTTGGGGATTGAATTGCCACATATGGAATAATGATGGCGACACTGTGCATCTAATCCATTATGATGGATATATTTACAAAAATGTAAAATAGTATTATCTGTGATGGGATTATCTGTGGATCAAGTTTTTGCTGCGTACGATTTAGTTGGTAAGTAAGGAATCGGTGAAAGCCGTATTGTGTGCCTATATAAAGTTTCGTACCTTTGCACCATGATTTTAAATTATTCAAATTATGGTACAAGGCAAGAAACAATTAAACAGCAAGCCAAAGTTCGCCGAGGTTGTAATCGGTGATAATGAGGCGAAGGATATGCGTGAGTCTACAAATGTTCGCAATCATCGCAATCCTTATTTAAAATTAAACTATCCCAATGGTGTAACACTAATTCTTCCAGCTGACATCGGCATAGAACAGCTTCGGGCTTACATTAGTATAACAGTGTAGACTTATGGCTAGAGTTTGTCAGTTGACGGATGACCAGAAGTACTACTTGTGCATGGAGCCAGTCGACATGCGAGGAAAAATGTATGGTAAATGATAAGGTAAACGATATGTTTGAACAGCAACAAAATACAGGGAAAAGCGCGTCTTTGGCAGAGAAATATGCCAATGCCGTAGGCCAGTTGTCCGATGCTAATGATCGGGCAGCGCATGCAGAGCATGACCTGCAGGTGGAGCGCATCACTCGTC
>ERZ1031078.130-NODE-130-length-25173-cov-33.637192_pt1 | contig 25173 bp, 25 predicted proteins | sample MGYA00518179_ERZ1031078 | MGnify/ENA primary metagenome ERZ1031078 (study PRJEB33719, sample SAMN04261274) | wastewater metagenome | biome: rural village; feature: human; material: feces | host: Homo sapiens | place: El Salvador | collected 2014-01-14 ... | reverse complement strand
GTTCGCTTGTATCGCAGACCAATTTTTCAGATTTTTAAGGGGTGTCATAATTCAAATTGAGAGGAGAAATGATGAGTGGTTAAAAATCCGTATTATCAGCAAAACAATGGGCTTTTACCCAGTGACCCACCAAACCACTTGGGAACAGTGGCAAGGGAAGTTTGGCGCAAAATCGTTCCGTTTTTAGAAAGCACAAACAAGGTTCAACGAATCGATACGTTTTTGGTTGAAACTTACTGTACGAATTATGAAATTTACAAACTCGCTTACGAGAATGTTAAAGAAAATGGTATTCAACAAGAAATGAAGAAGCCTATTCAAGCGCAAGGGTCGGGTGAGATTCTCGGTGAGCAGTTCTTAGGTTTTAAAAAGAACCCAGCAGTCGCTACCATGAAAGACGCAGTGGATACTTTAAACAAAATAGGCGTACAGCTTGGTTTGACTCCAAAAGGACGTCAAGAGTTGATGGAAATTGCTGGCGAGCAATCAGATGAAGGCTCAATCAAAGATAAAATGAAAGAATTTTTTAAATAGAAAAGAGGTGAGGGAACATAGTTGAGATTGATTTAACGAAAACAAAAGATGTAATCGGTGCTTATCAAAGTATCGATTTTTCTTTTATTCGCAAAAAATACACAGACGCTGGCACGAAGTACTGTTTTAACGTTCTAGACGGCAAAATAGTAGCTGGTTACAACATCAAATTAGCTTGTTTCCGTCACATTCGCGACCTTCAAAGACAAGGACAAGACAATTTCCCTTACGTCTATTCTGTTGACGCTTTTAATCGTTTCTTGAAATTCTTGTCATTAGTGCCAAACGTTGATGACTTGTCTCAAAAACTTGAACCTATGGACTGGCAGTTGTTTATTTTTAGCCAAATATTTGCTTGGTTTGATTTAGATGGTTTGCCACGCTACGTCAACATCATCTTATCAATGGCTCGGGCGCAAGGGAAGACAATGATAGCTGGTATTAGTCTTAATTATTCGTTTCTAATTGAAACAATCGGACTTAGTAACCAAGATTTCTTAGTTAGCTCACTAAACTTTGAGCAAACAATGAAGCTCTATACATACGTTAAGTCTATGATGTCACGGATCATCGAGAATGAACCTTTTAAGTCATTGGCGAAAGAAACAGGCTTGCAATTGTATACTCGAGAAATTAAAGCGACAGTCGATAGCAACAGCATTCAAACGATTTCTTTTGAATCTGGTAAATTTGACTCAAAACACTTTAAACTGGCTGTTGCCGATGAGGTCGGAGAACTTAAAACAGATGAAGGTATTTCAAAAATCACTTCTGGTCAGGTCAACACAGAAGGCTCTCGCTTTATTGAAATTTCAACGTCTTACCAAACGCCAGATGTTCCGTTTCATCAAGAGCAGAAAAAGCTTATTGAAATCATGGAACGTGATTTTGACAGGTCAGGAGATGACCAACTTTGCTTGATTTGGTCACAGGACAATCTGGAAGAAACGTTTCAACCAGAAACATGGGCTAAAAGCAATCCGTTGTTGAATCACCCAGACTTGAAAGATAGTCTTATGAAAGGTTTACTTTCTGAGCGTGATAAAAAAATGCTCATGGGTAAGCTTGCTGATTTCCAAGTCAAAAACATGAATTGTTGGTTACTTGCTGACAGTAACAGCTTTCTTGATTTAAAAGATATCGAAAACGCAGTAATTCCTGAGTTTGATAGACGAGGTAAGCGCGTGTACGTTGGTCTTGACGCTTCTATGTTTAGTGATAATACGGCTATCGGTTTTGTTTACCCGTATTTAGGCGAAGATGGTAGCCAAAAATGGCACGTTGAGCAACACAGTTTCATTCCGTGGCAACAAGCAGGCTCGCTTGAGGCTAAGATGGAACAAGATGGTGTGAATTATCGTGATTTAGAGCAAAAAGGCTACTGTACCATCACAAGCCATCCACAAGGACTTATCAATCCAGAGGAGGTTTATCGCTGGTTTTGTGATTATGTCGAAGACAACGCACTTGACGTTGTCTTTTTTGGTTATGACGCGATGGGTGTGTCTAAGATTATTAAAGCGCTAGAGGCTAACACAAGCTTTCCTTTAATGCCAATTAGACAACGTACAAGCGAATTGAAAGACCCTACCAAGTTTTTACAAACGCTGTTCATTGAGGGCAATATTACGCGCTTGGATGACGAAATCATGCGAAAAGCACTGATAAATGCTGTTATCAAAGAAGATAACATTGGTATTCAGGTAGATAAGATGAAATCGACTTACAAAATCGACGTGGTGGATGCTATTATAGATGCTTTCTACGATGCCATGTATGCGTTTGAAGATTACGCTATCACTAACAATCCAACGTGGAAAGTCGAACACATGTCGCAAGAGGCTGTTTTGAATTGGCTGAAAAACCCAGAAAGTGGGTTATTAGATGATTATTAGAGGTGAAAATAACAATGATTTTAAAGTTTCTTAAGGCAATTTGGTCTGTTTTTGATGTAATTATGTTTATTTTAGCAGCAATTTCAGCTAATTTAACGACTTTTTACCAACAGCACGTTGCTTTTGGTGTCAGTATGACGATTACATTCATTTTAGCCGGTTTAATCAGCGAATTAATTACTAACAAAGAAAAATAGAAAGGAGGTGAGAATATTTGCCAATTTTTAATTTTACGAATCAATCAACCGAAAGTCCGCCAACTAATCAATTTTTTAGTGAAGATGATTACAACTATTTAACAGCTAATTTGACAGGCAACGAATGGGTGTCAGCTAAGTCAGCCTTAAAGAATTCTGATTTATTTTCGATTATTAATCAGCTTTCGAATGATTTGGCTACAGTTCGACTGACTGCTAACAAACGCACGCAAGGAATTATCGACAATCCGACTAACAATTCAAACCGTTTTGGCTTTTATCAGTCTATCTTTGCTCAATTGCTTTTGGGTGGTGAGGCTTTCGCTTACCGTTGGCGCAATCAGAATGGACGTGACGTTAAATGGGAGTTCTTGAGACCTTCACAAGTCAGCATGAACCCTATCGATTATGAACACGGGCTTTATTACAATATCACGTTTGATGACCCCAAAATTGGAGCGAAGTTGAATGTTCCACAGAATGACGTCTTGCACTTCCGCTTGCTTTCTGTTGATGGTGGCAAGACCAGCGTGAGCCCGCTGATGGCGCTAACTAGAGAACTAAATATCCAAAAAGCCAGTGATAATCTAACGCTTAACTCGCTCAAAAACGCATTAAACGCAAACGGTATTTTGAAAATTAAAGGCGGAGGCTTGTTAGATTTTAAAACTAAACAATCACGCTCACGCCAAGCCATGAAACAGATGAATGGTGGCCCGCTAGTTTTGGATGACTTAGAAGACTTTCAACCACTTGAAATCAAGTCAAATGTGGCTCAACTGCTTAGTCAAGCTGATTGGACAACAGGGCAATTCGCTAAAGTTTATGGCATTCCTGAAAATGTCGTCGGTGGAAAAGGTGACCAACAATCATCTTTGGATATGTCAATGAATGTCTATGCTAAAGCGGTAGCGAGATATTTGAGACCGTTTGTTAGCGAGCTAAGTAACAAGCTTGGGTGCGACATTGATTCGGACATTTTTCCTGCTGTCGACCCAACAGGCTCAAACTACATCAAGCGTATTAGCGAGTTGGTAAAAACCGGTGTAGTTGCTCAAAATCAAGGTTTATACATGTTACAACAAGCCGAAATTTTACCTAAAGATTTGCCAGAGCGTGAAATTTTAATAATCCAAACGCAAAATGAGGAGGAAGAAGAGAATGAATGAAAGATTTAGGGCTTTTTTCGCATTAAACTTTCAGCTATACGACCATTCAAGCGCAAGCGGCTATTTTCAATTTCCTAAATTAGACCCAACAGATTGGATACCAGAGGATTTGATAGGTTTTAATTACGTTCTCAATAAACCAGATTTCACAAAAGGAGTTCATTTCTTCCTTGATGATTATCAATTCGAAAGGGTTTGGAATAGCCCAGATAGATATATCGATAAACTAGAGAAATTTGACTGCGTGTTAACGCCTGATTTCAGTCTGTACACAGATATGCCTTTTGCTATGCAGATTTGGAATGTCTATCGTTCACGCTTAATCGGTAGTTATTGGCAAACTTTAGGAATGACCGTCATACCGACAGTTTCATGGTCGACACATGATAGTTACAATTTTTGTTTTGACGGCTTACCTCAAAACGGGACTGTCGCAATAAGCACAGTTGGCGTTATGCGAGACAAAGCTGCGAAAAAACTATTTTATGACGGCTTGGACGAAATGATAGCGCGTATTCATCCCAAATATATTTTGATTTGGGGGCAGGAAGTGGATTATGATTTTCCACCAGAAATTGGTGTGATGTATTTTAAAGACACTCGAATTGAACGAGTTAGGAAGGAGCACAATGGGCGGAAGAGGAAGCAACAGTGGTAGTATCGTGAAGCTTAGCAAAAGCGTAACAAAACGATTCCCGTCAAAAGCTGAATTAAGGAGTAGACTTACAAAATCAGATTTGCGAGAACTAGATGAAAAAGTTGAGAAAGCCATCGCTTTGAATATTTCTAAAGGTCATTTCAAGGAAAGCGAGATAGGAAGTTATAAGGAGACTCTTCGCGAACAGCTTGCTGATAGAATGGCGAAAAAGTATATCACAAAAGAAGAGAAAACTATCGGCCGGGAAACAACTTCCAAAAGAATAAAAAGATTTGAAGAAAGTCAGTCCCCTGTAAAAGCTTGGGATTGGGCGGCTAAAAAAGCCGGATTGACAACTAAAATCACTGACAAAGAAAAAGAAAGATTTGTAAACGAGATGTCAAAAGAAATGTGGTCCGGCTCAAGCATTTACGCGCAAGCCATGAAAGCTGTCAAATTACACCAAAAACTTTTTGGAAATGACGATTGATTGTAATTGAAAGGAGGTGAGGAAAATGGCAATTGAAATTAAAAACAGTATTGTTAGCGATGTAGTAGGAACCCTGTACGACAAGATGGGCGTTAGTGATTACACGTCGCCTAAGAAGGTTAAAGCACAATTGAAAGATTGTGCTTTTTCTAATGACTTAATCGTCAACGTTTCATCAGGTGGCGGTGATGTATTCGCAGCAAGCGAAATCTACACAATGCTTCGTGATAGTGGGAAGAATGTCACAGTCAACATTCAAGGACTAGCAGCATCTGCAGCGTCTGTTATCTCGATGGCAGGCGACACGGTTCGTATTAGCCCAACAGCTCAAATCATGATTCATAAAGCATCTAACGGCATTAAAGGGAATGCTGATGGGATGAGTCATAACGCAAGCGTTTTAGATGGCATTGACAAATCTATTGCAGCTGCATATGTTGCTAAGACTGGCATGAAAGAGTCTGATTTGATTCAGCTTATGTCAAATGAGACATGGCTAACAGCTAAAGATGCTGTTGATAAAGGTTTTGCTGATGAAATTATGTTTAACGACGAAGCAAACAATAAAAGTTATCAAAATGCAACTTTTGGAACAGTCATCACGGATGCTGTTGCTACACAATTTTTAAATTCTATTCAACAAACTGAAAAAAAACCAAGTCAGCCTGTTAACTCAGTACGAGAACGCAAGCTGGCTATTTTATTGGACAAAAAAGGAGAAAATTAATGGATATTAACACACTTAACAACCTTTGGGTAGAAGCAGGTCACAATGTTGAAGACCTTAACGAACAGATTAACAATGCTTTGAACAATGACGACTTTTCGGCAGAAGCTTTTGCTGATTTGAAAACAAAACGTGACAATGCTAAAGCGAAACGTGACGCTTTGAAAGAGCAATTGGTTGAAGCACAAGCGCAAACTGTCATTGAAACACCAAAGACACCGCTTAACGATGAAGAATTGGAAATCAAAGACCAATTTATTAACGATTTTAAAAACCTTGTCCGTGGGAACTATGCGCAAATTCAAAACATGGTTTCATCTGATGAAACAGACGGTGCAGGACATGCTGGTTTGACTATTCCAAAAGATATTCAAACAACAATTCACACTTTGGTACGTCAATTTGATTCATTGCAAGAATACGTTAACGTAGAACACGTTTCAACTACATCTGGTAGCCGTGTTTATGAAAAATGGTCTGATATTACAGCACTTGCTGAAATTGACGAAGAAGGTGCGAAAATCGGCGATAACGATGACCCACAATTGACAACTATTAAATATCTCATTAAACGTTATGCAGGAATTACAACTGTCACTAACTCTTTGCTTAAAGATACAGCTGAGAACATCATTGCATGGTTATCAAGCTGGATTGCTAAGAAAGTCGTTGTTACTCGCAACACTAAAATTATTGCAGCAATTGATAAATTGCCAACAAAACCAACACTTGCTAAATGGGACGACATCATTGATCTTGAAAGTAAAGTTGACCCAGCTATCAAACCAACTTCAATTTTCTTGACTAACACTTCTGGTTTCACAGCACTTAAAAAAGTTAAAAACGCTATGGGTGATTATTTGATGGAACGTGATGTGAAATCGCCTACAGGATACTCAATCGATGGTTTCCCAGTCAAAGAAGTAGCAGACCGCTGGTTACCTAATAAAACTAGTGCGCACCCACTCTACTTCGGTGATTTGAAACAAGCTGTCACTTTGTTTGACCGCGAAAACATGTCATTGCTTGCTACAAATATTGGTGCTGGTGCGTTTGAAACTGACACTACTAAAATCCGCGTAATCGACCGCTTTGACGTTCAAACAGTTGATGGTGAAGCGTTCGTTCCTGCATCATTTACAGCGATCGCAGACCAAAAAGCTAACTTCGCAGCAACTACAACAGGAGTTTAAGAGAGGTTAAAAAATGAGCGTTACCAAAGAACAAGTGATGTTAGCACTAAACTTGGATGAGAGTGACGATGTTGCGCTTATTCAAGCATACATCACAACAGCTGAAACATATGTCAAAAATGCTGTCGGTAACGCTGACGGCTTTTTTGAGCAAGAAAACGTTAAGCCACTCTACGATACAGCAGTGCTTGCATTAGCAAGTTCATATTATACGTACAGAGTGGCTTTAACAGATACTATGACTTATCCTATCGATTTGACTTTGAACAGTGTTATAGGCCAATTGCGTGGCTTGTACGCTGTTTACTGCGAGGAGTGATGTAAATGGCTAGAAAACAGTACAAACCAACCGATTTCAGAAATAAAGCTGAATTTGGTGCTTATGAATCGGTAGCTAATCCATATACAGGCGTTAGTGTGCCTAAATTCGTACCAAAATTTACATTGCATTACAAGCCTCATACTCGCACGCTGAATCAGGAATATTTAGCGATTTCAGCAGGAGAAAGTGAATCGCGGATAATTGTCATAAGACATAATTCAAAAATTGTAGAAGGGCTGGCAGTGCGTTTAAATGGTGCTGTTTACAATGTTGATAAAATCAGCCCTGACGAAAACTTTGGATTAAACAGATATGACTTCGTGACGTTGAAAAAATCAGAAAAGGTAGGTAAGTAGCCGTGGTAGGTTTGGATAAAGCTTTGGAAGAATGGTTGGAAACAGTTCAAAATGTTGGAAATTTATCGTTTGCGGAACAATCAAGAATAACAGAGGCAGGGGCAGAGGTTTTCAAGGAAGAACTGGCTAAAGTCACGAAAGAAAAGCACTATTCAAATCATGCTGACCCAAAATATGGGCACATGGCTGATAGCTTGTCTGTTCAAAAAACGGGCGTAGATGGCACGAAAAACGGCAAAGCAACCGTCGGTTGGGAAAACCGTTATCACGCTCAAAACGCTAGACGTTTGAATGACGGTACGAAGAAATATCAAGCAGACCACTTTGTTACAAAAGTGCAGAACGATAGCACTGTTCAAAAGAAAGTGCTGTTAGCTGAACAAGCGGAATACAAGAAAATCATGCAAAAGAAAGGAGCTAAATAATGTTAGCAACACTAGAATTAAAGAACTTAATTGACGACAAAGGATTTGGTGAAATAAGCGAAGTTTATGCAAACAACTTGCCGAAAGAAGTTCAAGAAAATACTGATAAGACAATTGTGCTGCTGAGAGAATCTAGCACTTTTATTGGCATGTTCGGAAATGACCGCTTTCATAGCAAATCAAATCAAATCGAAGTCCAGATTTTTTATAAATTAGATCTCGATTTTGACCCAGATGATTTTGAAACACAGTTCATGCAGTGGCTGGTTTCAAACCACTATAAAATTACAAATATTAGAGAGCACAGCATAGACCCAGACACCTATCAATTGACAGGTGTCTTTTATGTTGAGCGAAAACAAATTTTAAAAGGAGAATAATTACATGGCAATTGTCGGTTTAAAAATGGTTAAACTAGCGTTGGTTGACGCTAAAACACAACAGATTATTAAAGGTGAGCAGGGACTTTCCACTGATGGCATTTTGGCAGTTGATAGCTCAATGCTCGGTACTAAAACAGCGAATATTTCAAACATGGAAGGTCAGGCTACAAAAGTAAATGGTAACAATGCAGTGCAAGATGTAATGATTGCGCCAGGGTCACCAACAGTCGCACTTGACTTTAACAACCTTGATTTTGAAGTTAAGCAAAAATTGTTAGGTTTCAAATCAGACAGTAAAGGCGGATATACTTTGCAAGGCGACAAACCGCACGTTGCAATGCTTATCGAGTCTGAAACACTTGACCGTGCGCATTCTGTTTATTTTGGCTTCGGTAACGGAATTATGCAAGAAACAACACAAAACGTTGCCACTGACACAGATACTGCTCAAACACGAGAAGATGACAACCTGACTTATAACGCTTTATCTACTAAAGCGTTTGGTGATGAACCTATCAAGAAATACTATTCTGGCGCATCTGGCTTCCAAGAAGCTAACATGCTCAAAGAAGTCTTTGGTGGTTACACAGCTGGAGTTGGTGTCTAATTTTTGTTAGGTTGGATTTTTAATCCAGCCTTTTTATTTTTAAGTTAAGGAGAGAAACAATGGAAATTAAAACAATCGTTATCCCAGAATTACGCAAGAAAGCATTCGAAGTACACACTAGTATCCGCAACATGAAACGCATGTTTGCTTATCAACTAGCTGTCGCTAAAGTCAGCGATGAACTTGACGAAGATGATGTAGTTGGTCAAATTAGTGCTAGTCTAAAAGGTTTAGATGAAACACTTGCGTTTGTCCGTGCGATTTTGAACCTTGATGATGATACTTACGAGAAATTACTTGATTTGGACAGCGAACGAGTTCAAAAGATTTCTGAAACAATCACAGGTTACATGCTTGGTTTGAGTGATGAACAGTTGGAAGAGTCTAAGGGAGCTGAAGACCCAAAAGAGTAAAATCTGCTGGGGAGCAGGTCTTTGAACTTGAAAACAGGATTGAAGATTTAAAACTAATCATCAAGCAAGCGCTCATCAATTTTGGTTGGACAATTGATGAATGTAACGACACTGACTATTATGAGTTGATGTCCATCATGAGCGCCAAAGAAGCAGAAGATAGGGTTGTTGACCCATTGTCTCTTCTTTAATTCTTGAGGAAAGGAGGAAATAATGGCAAACAAAATACAAGCTACGATGTCCACTGAAATCGCCTTGGACACGTTGCAAGCTGGTAACTCTATCAAACGACTAACACAATTAGTTAGTAGTGCTACAAGCGCATGGAAAGCTCAAGAAGCGCAATTAAAAAGTGCTGGTGATACTTTAGGCGCAGCGCAAGCTAAGTATGATGGTTTGGGTGATGCGATTAAGCGTCAACAAGCTAAAATTGAAAGTTTGAAGCGTGAGCAGTCAGATTTAAAAGGCAATACTGCTGAAACAGCTGAACAATACCTAAAATACCAACGTCAAATTGACCAAGCCACGGCAAAGATGGCTTCAATGGAAAGCCAACAACAAAAAGCAAAGTCTAGCGTTGATTATTACAAATCTGGTTTAGCTGGCTTGCAACAGCAATTCAAACAGCAAAATGAAGTCTCTGAAACGTATATCAAACGGCTTCAAGCAGAAGGCAAGGAAAGTGAAGCTAACGAAGAGAAAGCTAAACATTTAAAGGGTTCAATTGAAAATCTTACTAAACAATATAAGATTCAAGAGGACATGTTGCAAAAGGTAGCTGATAAGTCTGGAAAGACAAGTAGTGAATATCTTCTGCAAAAGAAACGTTTAGATGAAACGGCTACAAGCTTAGCTCACGCTAAAACAAACATGGACAAGCTTAATGATGAAATCGCTGAAAGTGAGCGCAGTTCATCGCTTATCCATCGTTTGAAAGATAGCTTCGTTGGTTTAAATAAGAAAGTTGATGACACAGGAGATAAAACATCTCGGTTAAAAGGCATTTTTAGTGCTACATTTGCGGCTAACGTTATCAGTAACGCTTTTACCAGCGCTTTAGGCACGGTCAAAGGTATGTTTGACCAAATCAACGAATCAAGTAGCGAATACGTTAAATACCAGCAGACGATGAATGCTACATGGTTGACGTTAACAGGTAATGCTGAAGACGGCAAGAAAATGGTCGACATGACCAATGAAATGGCGCAAGCTGCTGCTAACTCAACTGAAATGGTTGACGGCATGAACCAAAAATTTTATGCCGTCACTCACAACATCGACTTAACTAAACAGCAAACACAAGCTATCTTGACATTGCAAGACGCATTCGGTCAAACCGATGCAGCAGTCGAAAATTTTAGTGTTCAATGGTCACAAATGATTGCGAACGGCAAAGTTTCAGGTCAAGACATGTTGTCAATTATCAACGTCTTTCCAGAAATGAAACAAGCTATTAAAGATGTTGCTGCAGAAGAACTCAACATCTCAAACATGACTACTGAGAAGTTCGCTGAATTGCAAAGTAAAGGCCAAATCACGTCAGACATGGCCGTTAAAGCCTTGCTGGACATGAAAGACAAATACAAAGATGCGACCGAAAACTTCGCAGGCACTATCGGTGGTATGGAACGCACTATTAACAGTCGTATGCCAGCTATCATCGCAGCGTTTAAAGAGCCTATTATGCAAATGAAAAACCCATTTATGGGTAAAATCAGTGAATGGGTAGCTGATAAGGGCACGGAAGACAAGTTCAAAACACTAGGCGAACACAGCGCTAAAGGCTTAGAAACTATTTCAAATGCTTTTGCCAAAGTCTTTAATCTAGGGAATGGCACAGATAAGCTCAATTCATTCATGGATAAGATGATTGAATGGGTTGACAAAATGAGCGATAAAATCGCTAAAAATGCGCCTAAAATTGCCAGTTTCTTTGTAGAACTCAAAAAAGGTTTAGGTTATGTCATTGAAATCGGCAAGGCTTTTGGTGAAGGTGTTTGGGAAGCGACTAAAGGCATTGTTGAAGGTATTGCTGGAGCGTTTAAAATGCTGACTGGCAACAGCAAGAAATCAAAAGAACCTATCAAAGGTGTTTCAGGAGCTTTAGGCGAAATTGCTAAGCATAAAGAGGCTATTAAAACAGTTGGTAAGTTGTTCGTGGCTTACTTCGCCGCTAAGAAAGTAGCTAGTGGTGTCGGTGCAGTCGTCAAAGGTGTTCAAGGCTTATCAACTGGCTTAGGGCTACTTAAAACAGGTATCAGCAAGCTAACACCAGCGTTTGGAGCACTTAAAACAGCAACAGCTTTCCTAATGGCGAATCCGTTCGCTCTAGCGATTGTGGGAATTACCGCTTTAGTAGCTGGTTTCGTGATGCTGTACAAGCATAACAAAAAATTCAAGAAATTCGTTGATGATTTAGCAAAGGACGCAAAAAAAGCCTTTGACAACATTGTCAAATGGTTTAAGGATATTCCTAAGAATCTTAGCAAGACTTGGGAAAACATCAAAGACGGCGCTAAAAGCGGCATGAAAAAACTTGGGTCTGCCATCACTGGCAAGCTTTCTGACATCGGTAAAGAGTGGAATAAAGGCTGGAAGAAATCCAAAGACTATCTATCAGACCGCTGGGATGATATGAAAGACAATACTAAGAAAAGCATTGAACATCTTGGGTCTTCCATCAAGAACAAGCATGACGAAATCCACGACAGATGGTCTAAGACTTGGAACAAATCAAAAGATTTCCTTTCTGACCGTTGGGATGACATGAACGCAGACGCCAAAAAGAAATTCGGCAAGGACTTGAAAGGCTTGCTCTTTGACAATCTGGATAAAATCGGAAGCAAATTCCAAGACATCTGGAATGGTATTCGCAATGGCTTCAGTGACATGTGGAACGGTTTGAAAGATTTAGCCGGTAACGGTATTAATGCAGTGATTGCTATCCCAAACAGCGGGATTGACGGCATCAATAGTCTAATCCACGACTTCGGTGGTCCGAAGAACGCAATCGGTAAAATCCCTAAAGTTAAATTTGCGAATGGTACAGGTTTCTTTAATGGTTATCGAAATGCAATCACAAGACCAACGTTGGCTACACTAAACGATGGCCACGACAGTCCAGAGACTAATAACCAAGAAATGGTTATTTTGCCAAATGGTAAGGCAGTCTTACCACAAGGCAGAAACGCTCAAATGTTGTTACCAGCTGGTTCAGAAGTGCTTAACGCCAGCGAATTAGCTATGCTTGCAGGATTAAACAATCGTCAAGCATTTGCCAAAGGGACAGGCTTTTGGTCTAAGATTTGGAACACGGCTACTAACGTAGCTGGCTCAGTTTGGGACGGTTTGAAAGACGGTGTTGACAAGTTCACTAAAATGTTGAGCTTCATCACTGACACTGTTTCACATCCAGCTGAAACGCTCGCTAAGAAATTCAACCCTAACTCAGACAAGTTGGACGGTGTGTTTAAACATTTAGGGAATGCGCTCTACAAGAAACCAGTCGAAAATGCCAAGGGCTGGTGGAAAGAGCTCTGGTCTATGGCTAATGAAAAAGCTTCGCCAGAAGTTCAAGCTGGTGCTATTGGGGATGACTACCAATTCAAGAATAGAGCAGCTGACAGCGGTGCTGACCCTTGGGGTTATTTCTTTAAAGAATGTGTGTCGTTCGTTGCATCTCGTTTGAGCAATCAAGGTGTTAATGCTAGCCTATTTAGTCATCTGGGGAATGGTAACATGTGGCTTAATGCACGAGTTCCACACAGTAGCACACCAAGACCAGGCATGGTTGCGGTTTATGCGAAGAACGGTCAAAACCACGTTTCAACCGTTTCTGGTGTTTCTGGTAATACATTCAGTGGTGAAGAATACAACTACGCTGGCAGTCATGTTTATCACGCTTTTGCTGGTCGTCCAATTTCGATGGTTGACACTTTCCTTGATTTTGGCGTACACGTTGCTGATAAGGCTAAAGAAGAAAATTCACCACTTCGCAAGCTCATTAAAGGCCAAGTCGGTGGCATGTTTGATTGGATTGCTAAAATTCTAGCGCCCTTAAATATGGCAAGCAGCCTAGACAACCCTCAGGGGGGCTCAGTAGAGCGTTGGCGTAGTTATGTTGAGAAAGCTTTGCAAGCTAATGGCATCGAGCCAACAGCATTCCGAGTTTCTAAGATTTTGGCAACAATTCAACGTGAATCAAACGGGAATCCTAATGCGCAAAACAATTGGGATAGCAATGCCTTAGCAGGGCATCCATCTATTGGTTTGATGCAAACTATCGGACCAACGTTTGAAGCGTATAAGCACGCAGGACACAATGATATTCGTAACGGATATGACAACCTGCTTGCTGCAATCAACTACATCAAACAACGCTATGGAACGTCAGACGCAGCCTTTAATCGTGTTGCAAGCTATGGTTACGCAAACGGTGGTTTGGTTTCTAAGAACGGTGTATACGAGCTTGCAGAGGGCAATATGCCTGAGTACGTCATTCCAACAGACATTGCTAAACGTGGTAGAGCTTGGCAATTGCTAAGTGAAGCAGTAAGCAGATTCGCAGGAGAAGCACCGCAAGACCGCAATTCTAACGCAAGCGGTAATTCATCACTTGCTAAACTTGAAGCTAAGTTTGATACAGTTATCGGTTTGCTTACTCAACTTGTGGCAAACGGTGCTAATCCTGTTGAAGTTCGAAACATCATTGATGGTCAAAGTATTTCTAACGGTCTAGCACCTTATATGCACACAGCTACTAACAATTACGAGCGCAGACAAGCGCTTCTAGGAGGTGAAATCATTTGACAGGTGTTTCTATCAAGTATAACGACGTAGACTGGATAGAGGTCTTTAACAACCTTGACGGTCAAGCCGTTGTTACAGATGTTAACCGCAACATTGCAGCTAACTTTAACAATACCTATCAAGACCAAGGCGATCATCGCTACGGTCAACAATTCTTGTACAACACGCTTTCAGTCAAACAGATTTCAATCTCAATCAAATTGACTGGAAGCTCAGCATATTTTAATGAAGTCGCCAATAAAATAGGTGGCTTTTTAAATGTGTTTGAACCTAAACGTTTAATTTTCGGAGATGAACCAGATAAAATCTGGGAAGCTATTCCAAGTGGTCAGCCAACATTAACGACTGACAATAGCACATCACCGCCAACTGCTACAATTACAATCACGTTTGACGTGCCTAAATCATATGCTGAAAGTCAAACGCAGTGCTTAGTCGATAATCTAAATAACGGTCGCTATGGTTCGATTACAAAGGTTAGCAACGACCATTACAAGATTAAACTTAATAATTTTGGTTCGGCAACAGCTTATCCGAAATTTAAAATCAAACACAATTCGGAAAATGGTTGGGTCGGTATTGTCAAAAGTGCTACAGAAGCTTACGAAATCGGAAATCCAGAAGAAGCAGACGGAAAGAACATCAAGAAGTCAGAAATCTTGTTTGACTATGTTTCTAACAACCGAATCACCACAGGTTTCCAAGAAGGGGCTAAGAATGTTGCGATTTTGAACGACACAAGCCAAGACATCAACGGAACGCTTGCGATTGATAACGCTTGGGGACGTCCTCACATTGCTTTAGCTGATAGAGGAACTGGAACCAAAGGGAACAGAGGCGGTTCGATTACTTGGGAGATTCAAGCAGACAGCAATGGCGAAAAAGGCTCGCTAAACGAGTACTTTTGGTGGCGCCAAATTTTTTGGCTTGGTTCAGCTAATCAGTATGGCTTTATGAAAATTTGTGTTTCAGACACAGAAGATAAATTCTTGTACGGAGTCGAAACTTTCAAACGTGCAGGTGGTCTCGGTTGCGAGTACAATTTTATGGTTTCGGACGGCAACGGTGGATACCGCATGCCATTGCGTTGGACGTTCACAGGAACGCATTTGGATAGTCAAAATCCATTTAATGCAGAGCGAGGCTGGTCAGACTTGCAACGACGAGACGATGAAATTCAAGTGTTTTGGTGGGGGTCTTATCCACGAATTAAAGCGCCAGAAATTAAAGGACGTAAATCTGCTAAGATTCACGTCTTTTTTGGTGAAATGGGTACTAGTCCACAAGTGACTCACATGTATTTGGATAGCATCGTTTATCGAAAAGATTACATCGACGGCTGGGAAGATATTCCAAATCGTTATCGCATGGGGTCAGTGCTAGAAATCGATATGGCAAAAGGTAAAACCTATCTCGATAATCTGCCAACAATGGACGGCTTAGCCTATCTAGCCGAACCTTTTGGGCTAGATCCTGGCGAAAACGAGATAGACATCTATTTTTCAAGCTGGATCACAAAAGAACCAGATATTGAGGTGACGTGGTACGAAAGGAGTGTTTAGATGCAAATTTGGATTCATGACAGCAAGATGAAAAAGATTGTTGCTTTGAACAATAATATTCCTGAAATGCTTCACTATTTGAACAGCGCATGGCATCCATATCTTGATCAAGCTACAAGTACGTTTGATTTTACGATTCCAAAATTTGTTAATGGCAAGTTACATGATGATATCAAGCTTATCACCGATGAGTGTTTTGTGTCGTTTTACATCAACGGTTCGCATCAAGTGTTTTACATTGTTACATTGCAAGAAGATGATTTTAATATTCAGTTGACGTGTAACAATACCAATCTTGAATACGCGCTTGAATATGCTAATCCATTTAGCGTTGACAGCGCTCAAACGATTGAATGGTATTTGAACCACATGGATTTATTGTCGTTTGCAGCTGTTGAAATCGGCATTAATGAAATTTCAGACCGCAAGCGAACATTAACTTTTGATTCGCAAGAAACTAAAGCAACACGCTTGCAATCGTTAATGTCTAGTTTCGAAGCTGAATATGAATTTAAAGTAGATCTTAATCGTGACGGTACGTATAAGCGTATCGTCATTAATATTTATCAAAAATCTGACGAGACACACCACGGTATCGGCTCGGTTCGAGGTGATGTCGTACTTTATTACGATAACGGTTTAAAAGGCGTGCAAGTCACTAGTGATAAAACCCAAATGTTTAATGCTGGGGTTTTCACTGGTAAAGATGGTTTAAGTTTAAATGATATTGAAATTTCTGAAAAGAATTCTGACGGTGTCGAAGAATATTACAGTAGAAAAGGTAATCCTTATCTATATGCGCCAATTGCCATGCAACGCTATCCTGCGACCATGCGAGCCGAGGGACAAGATAACTGGATTCGCAAAGACTTTACGACTGAATACGAAAATATCAACGATTTAAAAGCATATGCTTTGCGTACATTAAAACAATACGCTTATCCGTTAATGACATATACAGCTAGCGTCCAATCGAATTTTATCGGTCAGTATACCGATTTAAAACTTGGAGACACTGTCAAAATCATCGATAAGAATTTTGCTGGTGGTTTGGCGCTTGAAGCTCGTGTATCGGAGATGATTATCAGTTTTGATAATCCGACAAATAACTCGCTTGTTTTTACGAATTATCGCAGGATTGACAACAAACCCACATCGGCTTTGCAATCACGCATTGATAAAGCGGTTGAAGATAGATTGCCTTATCGCATTGAACTAGCAACAACGGGCGGAACTACCTTTAAAAATAACGAAGGTGAAAGTTTGATTCAACCACGGCTTTATAAGGGTGGTAAGCCTATCACTTCCGAAGTCTCTTGGCGTTGGGCGCTTGACGGAAACGTTATTGTCGCCATGCAATATCTTGCTAAATCCGATAACATCAACGATACAGCTGTTTTGACAGTAGCGGCTTACGTTGGCAACAATGAAGTAGCAACAACTGAAATCACGCTGACGAATGTTTCAGAGCCTGTCTTGCTTGTTATAAAGACCTCTAATGGAAATATTTTTAAAAACAATCTCATCAAAACAACACTAACAGCTACCTTATGGCGGGGTGGCAAAGAGATTGATGTTGACGGGAAAGGATACAGCTATATATGGACGAAGACTGATTCAGATGGGAACGTGGATGAGCTATGGAATCAAACGCACAGCTATTCACAAAAAACAATTGAAATTACGCAAAAAGATGTTTTTCGGAGAGCACAATTCGAATGTGACGTTGAAAAATTAGGTTAACTGAAAGGAAGAAATAAAAATGGGAATCATTTCAAGTGGTCAAATCACAATCACGGATATATCGGATGCACCTGTATTAAGCGCATTTATTACAGCAAGCCAAACAACAACACAGGTCTATAATCAAACTGAAAATAGCTATAGTCCTTCTTACGCAAGTAACCCACAGGTTCTAACACTTAACCTGACCAAAGCGGGACAAACAGCCTCAATTTTAGGTCAAGTTGGTAAAGTGCAATGGTTTGAATATGATGGAACAACAAAAACAGCTGTTACAAGCACTACCATAACAGATAACCAATATTTGTCTGGTACATATAATGAAGTTTTGAATACTAAAGTAAACGTGCCAGCTAGTGCAGGTGCTAAACGTTATGAAGCTGTTGGTACATGGACAGACCCAATCACTGGATTAAAAGTTGATTTCCGTGCGACTATCGATTTGTTGGTTGTTCAACTTGGAAAACAAGCGCTTATCCTAAATGTATATACAGGTAAAGGTAATACATTTTATAATAATCAGCCAGCAAACTTGACAGTCAATGCTGAACTTTACAAAGGCAACGCACTTTCAGGTGGTAACAAGCAATTCAAATTCTTTTATGCTGATTCATCAGTAGTTGGGTCAGGTTCAGCTGGGTATGATTCGGACGGCGGAATCGGTTGGCACTTGTGTTCATCAACTACGACTGGTCAAACTCCAAACGTTTCTGCAGGTACTAACACGACTGAGCAAGGTGTTTTAACAGTTACTCCAGACGTGGTTACCAACTCCCAAACATTTAAAGTCGTATGTATTGACCAAGATGGCGGGACTTCTGGTCAGAAAGCTATTGGGATTGCTACAATTCTTGACTTTTCAGACCCAATTGTAGTTGTAGTCGAATCATCAGCTGGGGATACTTTCAAGAATTCAACTGGCTCAACAACATTGAAAGCACGTCTTTATCGTAAAGGGGAAGAATTAGACGTTGACGGCACTAATACAAATTACACATATAAATGGTCAAGACGTGATAAAAATGGCACTCTAGATGCTAACTTTGGCGGAACTGGGAACCAGTACAAGACCGGTAAAACTATCGCAATTTCAGCGAGCAATGTTAGTGATAAAGCGGTATTTACATGCGAAGTATTTGAGAATTAGGGGGTGCAACATATGATTAGAGCTGAGTTAACATTAGGTGGGCAACTTGAAGTTATCGATTTTGATGTTGAAACAAAATCTGAAGCTATCGAGAAAGTTTGGAATACTTACGGATATTTAACAACAATCGAAAGATTAAGTGAGGTAGAAGATGAAACTGATAGCGTCAAATCAATTGACATTGACGAATCTGCTGGAACGAGCGGAGCTCAGGAAGGAGGCGTTTTACAAACTAACGGATAGTACTGATGTGCCAGAAGTGCCAGCAAACGCACACCGTAATTTTGCACAGGTAACCAGTGGGGATTGGTCGAAAGCCTACACGAGTTTTTATGGTACTACAAATAATTGTCCTCAGCTTGGAAAAGTATTGACTGCTGGAATGCAGGACGGAGACACTGTTAAAGTGCGTATTGTCTTAAAATATGACAATATCGTTCCAGCTAATGGGCAGACTGCTAAAATTTGGATGCAGGGCTCTGGTAACGTTACTGATTGGGGGTATGGTACATTCCCGGATACATCTGGTGTAAAAACATTGAACGGTAGTGGTGAAATTGTATTTGAAAGCACTGACACTATTAATTCAGGTCATTTGAAAAACGCCTATTGGAACTGGGCATTTCGAACTGATTATGTAGCGAGTGGATCTATCCAATGGAAAGAAGGAAAAGTCGAAATTGGGAAGTCTTTCACGCCCTACACACCAGCGCCAGAACAATTGGGCTGGTCAACGGATACACTAGTCCCGACACAAACACAGCGCTATTTGTGGAAGTTTGAATACATCTACTATTCAGACGGTTCGGTCGAAGTCACACAGCCAACAAACATCAGCATAGCAGGTGCTGACGGAACGAACGGCCAAACCTCTCACGTACACTTTGCCTTCGCTGACGATGCTACTGGTGGCGGATTTAGCTTGACTACACCAAAAGCTTACATGGGTTGGTACGCTGATTTTAATGAGACAGCAAGCAATGACCCGACTAAGTATAAGTGGGGCAAGTGGGAAGGCGACCAAGGCGTTCCTGGGAAACCAGGCGCTGATGGTAAAACACCTTATATCCACTTCGCCTATGCAGATGACAACAAAGGGACTAACTTTAGCTTAACTGACAATAACCAGCAATACCAAGGCTACTACAGTGATTATACAGAAGCTAATAGTAGTGACTATAAGAAGTACACTTGGGTGGATAGACTGGCGAATGTTAAAGGGGGTTCTCGTAACTATTTTAAAAACTCTTTAACTAAAACTTTCTATACAACAGATGCGCAGACGTTTGACTGGAGAACATACATAGTTGATGCCTTTTGGAAAAACAAAGACAGACTTAAAAAGAATTTTGTAAAAATGTCATTCGACATTACTTTTCCTATTGCTCTGGAAAACGATTACACAGCTAATATTCATTTTTCAGCAACCCCTTGGTACTCAAATAGAGTTACATTCAAAGCTGGTACGACAAGCAGACAGCATTTTGAATTTGAAATTGATTTATCAAGTGCGAGCGAGAATTACCGCACAGATAATGTGTTTATTCGTTTCGGTACGCAATATGGATTCCCGAGCGGATTTAAAATCATTCTTGAAAATATGATGTTGTCAATCGGTTCTTACTATCCAGATTATATCCAAGCTGTTGAAGACACCCAAGAACAAATCGACAGCAAAGCAGACCAAGCGTTAACGCAAGACCAATTGAATGCGCTGGCGGAAAAGAATCGCAATATGGAAGCGGAAATGTCAGCAAAAGCAAGCTTAGCGGAAATTGAACAGTGGAAACAAGTGTATGACTCGTATGTGGCTCAAAACGATGCTGATAAAACGGAAGCAGAGCAAAAGCTTATCACGCTAACAAGTCGAATTGCTGAATGGGTTAAAGACTGGCAAGACAAGAAAGTTCAATGGTCTTTCCTTGATACAAACATGGATTTTGGCGAAGAGGGTTTGCGTCTTGGTAAGAAAGGTAGTCCAACATCTATCTTGATTTCAAATGACCGTATTGGTTTCTACTCAGGCGGTTCGGAAGTAGCTAGCATGTCAAATGGTACGTTAACTATCGATAACGGTATTTTTGCTAAATCTTTGCAAATTGGACACTACCGTGAAGAGGTGTACGAAGGAGATAAAACAATAAACGTCATTCGCTGGGTTGACTAGAAAGGAGAGAAAATGGCAACAGCAACGTTTAGTGGCTCATACGGTCGCAATATGACACTTGAGTTAAAAGCAGAACTTACAGGTCAAAATATTGCAGGTAACTATAGTTATGTGCATGTCACTGCTTACTTGCATACAAACGGCTATGCAAGTATGTGGGGTGTGAGTGCTGACGCTACAATCACAATCAACGGTGGTGGTGCTATTGAGCATCCAGCTGTCAATATTGGTACTAATTCAGCACAAAAAATCTGGGACCACACTTATAACGTTGGTCACAATGATGACGGTACTAAAACTGTTGGTATCATGTTATCTGTAGGACTTAATGCTGCTGGTTATGGTTCGGCTATGGTAGCTTTTGATTACAAGTTACCAGACATACCACGAGCTAGCTCAGTCAGCGACATGACGGGCACGCTTGGAAGTGCGATGACTATCAATATTAATCGCAAAGTTAGCAGTTTCACACACACCGTAAAATACAACTTTGGAGCTTTAAATGGCACGATTGCAACGGGGGTTGGTACATCTGTAAGCTGGACACCACCTCTAAATCTTGCGACAGCTATACCAAACAAGACAAGCGACTGGGGGGATATCACAGTAGACACTTATAATGGTTCTACTAAAATCGGGTCTGCTACATGTAGGTTAACTCTTAACGTCCCAGAAAGCATGAAGCCAACATTTAGCGGTGTGACATTGTCTGATACGAATACAGTAGTATCTAATATTGTTACAACAGCTAACACGTTCGTGGAAATTTTGTCTAATGTCAAAGTTGCCTTTAGTGGTGCTACTGGTGTTCAAGGCTCTACCATTACAGGTTACAAAGCTGAGATGGTAGGTGAGAACCAAACAGTCACGTCTGATGGCGGTGTTTTCGGACTAGTCAAGAAATCGGGTGAAGTGACTATCAGGTCAAGCGTGCAAGATAGCCGTGGGCGTTGGTCTGATACGAAAGATACAATGGTTAACTTCTTGGATTATTTCGGACCGAAAGCGTTCTTTACCGCTGAACGTAGCGGGTCAGCTAGAACCACGCTGACAGTCATCAGAACAGCTCAGATTGCGCCTTTAACAGTCGGTGGTAAACAGCTTAATAAAATGACTATCACCTTTAAAACAAGACCGATGGGCACTACTGAGTGGACAACTAACAACGGTTTGGCGTCTGGTGTTTGGACAACTCAAAGCGAATTAACAGCAAGCGCTGCTAATTTAGCGGGCACGTTCGCAGGCATGCAGTCATGGGAAGTCATGATGATAGTCGAAGACTTGTTTGATAAAGCTACTTACTCTTATCCTGTATCAACCGACAAAGTGTTGACGTCTAAGACCAAAGATGGTATTGGAATCGGTAAAATTCGGGAGCACGGCGCTCTTGACGTAGCTGGTGATATTTATGCTAACAACAAGCCTATCCAACACCATCAGCTAACAGCAAATAACGGCACAGCTATCCACCTAGCTGATGGCACAGACTTGAACACAGTTACTGAATGCGGTTTCTACAACTGCGGCAGCTTTTTGCATGCTCCTAGCGGTAGTGGTGCTAACGGTTGGATGTATATTCGTGTGACTAAGCATACAAATAATAACGGTTGGGTTTTACAAGAAGCCGTTGATTTTAACGGTGTAGTTTCTGCTTTCCGTGTGCAAAGAAGTAATGCTTGGGACGAATGGCAATACTACGCAATCCAAAACACAGTAGCTAACTTCACAGCGGTCAATCAGACTAAAGTGTATACGGGTACTATCAACGGCCCATACGGATTTAACATTGCCGTAGCACGTTCCGGAAATATCGTAACTGCCACTATGGATTATGTACATACGTCTAATACAAACTGGAACGGTACGGCTAACGAGACAATACCTGTTGGCTGGAGACCTGTAAACCAAGCGATTATCCACGCTATCGGTGAAGGTGGTGGTGGAACTGGAGCGACACTATTTAACGGTAGCTATGTTCACTTGGCATATAAACCAGACGGTTCTATCAGTGGCCGTATCAAGCTAGAGTCTAATCCGCTTTGGTTCGGCGCTACAATCTCATGGATTACCACAGACCCATTCCCAAGCGAATAGAGAGGAGAAAATATGAAACTAAAATTTGGTTCAAAATCACAAGAATTTGAGCAAGACGGCACAGTCAAAGGTACGAAAGTAACCTTGACTAACGATGAGGGTGCAATCTACCCTGTCATGCTACCAGCTGACAAAATCGAGCTTTCAAATACAGAGCTTGAACAATTAGCGCTGGAAGTTGTTTATCATGAGAATTTCCAGCAACGTGCCGAGAATGAGAAATTCAACGAAATCGGCGAGAAAATCGCAAAATATGATGAAATGATTGAGAAAATGCAAGCAGCCATTGACAAATCTGAAAAGATGACTCAGTTAGCTACTGCTACATTAAACGAATTGATTAACAAAATGTATCCTGATGAGGGTACTACTAACGGTGCTACTTAAGGTACTACAGATGAAACTAACACACAAAATTAAAAATATACTTTTAGGAGGAAGAACAATGATGATTAATTACTTTGCAATGCAAATCGAGCTAGGTTGGATTACTATCGAGACCGTACCTAAACGTTTCCGCAAACAAGTGCAAGAGCTTGTAGATTTGTCTCATGCTGGTTTGCAAGACGAAGACACCGCCAAATAACAGCTTAGGAAGCGAGAGGAGATTATGCATGTTGAAATTTTAACAGGAGTATTCTCGTTGATTGCAAGTTTGGTTGGCACATTTGGCGGTATTTTAACGAGTACTAAGCTAACCAACTATCAAATCAACGAGCTTAAAAAACAGGTCGATAAACACAACAGTGTCATCGAACGTACATTTAAGCTGGAAGAACACAGCAAGTATGTTGATGAACGCATTGCACGCTTGGAAAGTGAGGTTGAGAAATGAAAAAGTATTTTGAAAAGTTAGGAGTTAAGGTTTTGAAAACGATGGCGCAATCAGCAGTTGGTGTCATCGGTGCTAGTACATTAATTTCACAGGTCGATTGGAGAGTGGTTGTTTCAACCGCTCTTTTATCTGGTCTCGTTTGTGTACTGACTAATCTGTCTGATCTAAAGGAGGAAGATGTTAATGAAGATTAAACGATTATTATTAGGCGCATTATTAGGCGCTAGTATTCTTTTACAATCAACGGCTTATGCTGCAGTTGGCGACCAAGGGGTGGACTGGTCACGATACCAAGGCGCTAACGGTGTCTTCGGTTACAGTCATGACAAGTTTGCAATTTCTCAAATTGGCGGTGTTAACGGCGGCGGTATATACAGTCAATCAACATACGAGACACAAGTTGCATCAGCAATTGCTCAAGGCAAGCGTGCTCATACTTACATTTGGTACCAAGTCGGCGGGAATGCTAGCTTGGGTGAACAAGTCTTAAATACATTCTTACCACAGGTTAAAACGCCTAAAGGCTCAATTGTGGCATTAGACTACGAAAGTGGTGCTAGCCCTGACAAGCAAGCGAATACCAACGCTATTTTGCACGGTATGCGCATGATTAAAGCGGCTGGTTATACACCTATGTATTATTCAGGCAAGCCTTACACAGTGGCTAACGTGTATGTTGACCAAATCATCCGTGAGTTCCCTAATTCGCTTTGGATGGCTGCTTATCCGAATTATGCAGTAACACCAACACCGAATTACAACGTTTTTCCAAGCATGGACGGAGTTGCAATTTACCAGTTCACATCGACTTATATCGCAGGTGGACTTGATGGTAATATTGACTTGACTGGTATTACTGATAATGGATATACTAAAAATAACAATCCACAGACCCAAACACCAGCAATTTCTCAAGGTCAACAAGCGGACAACACACCTAAATCTGACATTGCTGTAGGAAATCAAGTTAAAGTAAAATTTGGTGCTGGAAGCTGGGCTACAGGTCAAGGCATTCCAAGTTGGGTTAAAGGTCGTACATACAGTGTAACTCAAGTATCTGGTAATCGTGTGTTGCTAGCTGGTGTTAACTCATGGATTAATAAATCAGACGTTGAAATTATTTCAGTTTCATCTGCGCCAATTCAAGCGCCAGCAACTAGCACGTACACAGTACGTTCTGGTGACACACTTTCCAGCATTGCTGCCAAATTTGGGACAAGCTATCAAACATTAGCAAGCTTGAATGGTATTTCAAACCCAAATCTCATCTATGTTGGTCAAGTATTGCGTGTCAACGGTTCAGCAAACACTGGTTCAGTTTACTATACAGTGCGTGTTGGTGATAACCTATCAAACATTGCAAGTCGTTACGATACTAGCTACCAATCAATTGCTAGTCTCAATGGTCTAACTAATCCAAACTTGATTTATGCAGGCCAAACGCTTAAAATTAAATAAACACTTTAAC
>ERZ1031078.129-NODE-129-length-25247-cov-6.721102_pt1 | contig 25247 bp, 28 predicted proteins | sample MGYA00518179_ERZ1031078 | MGnify/ENA primary metagenome ERZ1031078 (study PRJEB33719, sample SAMN04261274) | wastewater metagenome | biome: rural village; feature: human; material: feces | host: Homo sapiens | place: El Salvador | collected 2014-01-14 ... | reverse complement strand
CGACCTCCATGCCGAAATCAGAGAATATCTCGAACGGCATGAAGGGATGACAATGGCTGAGTTTATCACCCTTGCGGTGGACGATGAACTCCACCCGAAAATACAGCAGAAAGAAGGAAATAACATGGGCAATATGAGAACGATGGCATTTCAGGTGCCGGAGGAACTGTTTCAGAGAATCAAGGACTACCTGCACCGCAACAATATGAGCCAGAAGGAATTCGTCCTCGGTCTTATTGAAACCGAACTCGACCGAGAGCAGGCCGAGCGTGAGCGCCAAATTGACACCGAAAGGCCCACAGAGGATACCTGCGAGGAAACGGACGAGGAAGCTGCAGAAAACGGCTTTGCGGGCGAATGTGAGGGCGACAACAGCACCGATGAGGAAACCGAGGACGAGGACGAATCCGAAGGCTTCGGTATGACGATGTAAGGAAAGCGAGGCGGAACAGAAAAACAACGGTATCGGTCGGATGACTTATGCCGATCAGATTTTTGGATATGTTCGCAGGTATCGGCGGCTTTCGGTCGGGGCTTGAACGGCTCGGCGGTTTTGAGTGCATCGGCTACTGCGAGATAGACAAATACGCAAAGCAGGCGTATGACGCCATGTACCCCACGAAAGGAGAACTATATTTTGCAGACGCAAGAACCATTGATCCATACACCCTGCCGGATATCGACCTTATTTGCGGCGGTTTTCCCTGTCAGTCCTTCAGTATCGCAGGGCTCCGCAGAGGATTCCAAGATGACACAAGAGGCACTCTCTTTTTTGAGATCGCCCGAATTGCCGCCGTTAAAAGACCACCTTTTCTGCTGCTTGAAAATGTTCCCGGATTGCTGTCGCATGACCAAGGCCGGACTTTTGCGACAATCCTCGGTGCGTTGGATGAGCTGGGGTACGATGTCGCATGGCAAATCCTTAACAGCAAGGATTTCGGTGTCCCCCAATCCCGAAAGCGCGTGTATATTGTCGGATATCTTAGAGAGCGATGTGCCGGAGAAATACTTTCTTTCACAAACGCAAATGCAGCGTCTCTTATCCAACTCCTTGGAGGCACAGAGGGCAATCGGGTCTACTCAGACGAGGGAGTCGGCATTACTCTCACAAGCAGTGCCGGAGGCTTCGGAGGAAAAACCGGACTCTACGATGTAGCACTGCCTATCAAGGTAGATACAAAATCCGGCTTTCAGCTCGCACACCCCGGCGACAGCATAGACCTTGCCTACCCGACAATGAATACACGGCGAGGCCGGGTCGGAGAAAAGATCGCTCATACCGTAACGCCCGGCAATACGCAGGGCTGTTTTTTTATCGACATGAACGCCGGTGCAAAGCTCACCGAAACGGCTCGGTGCATTACTGCCCGACAGGACAGCGGCATCAGTAAGCATAAAGGCGAACACTCCGCCGTGTTTATTGAGGACGAACAGAGAGCTGTAGTGACGCCCGATAAGAAAACCATCCGTCAGCAGGGCCGTTGGATCAAAGAGCCTAACGAGCCGATGTTCACCCTTACGGTGCAGGACCGGCACGGTATCCTCCGCTACGGCAGGGTGCGAAAGCTCACGCCGAGAGAATGCTGGCGACTGCAGGGCTTTACCGACGAACAGTTCGACAAAGCCAAGGCTGCGGGACTAAGCGACGGACGGCTCTACAAAATGGCAGGCAACGCCGTGAGCGTGCCTGTCGTTTCTGCTGTCGGTGCTGTTATTAAGCGAATCTACCAAGAACAAATTAAGAAAGGATAAGCGCGAATGAACTATAACAGAAAAATCATGAGGCTTGAGCTATCCGCCGAAAAAGCACTTAACGGCGGATATTATTATGCCGAATTGTTGCTGCCTGCGGCGGACTATGAAATCAAGGACGCTATGCAAAGGACTCGTGCCGGCGGCAGAGAAAACACGGTTGAAGTCAGCATCCTCGAATGCGATATCCTGCCGGATCTGCAGGACATCCGCTTGGACACTTTCAGTTTGGACGAGTTGAACTTCTTTGCTAAGCGGCTTGCTTCTCTCCCCGACGAGGAACTGCCCGTGTTTTATGCCGTGACCGAGCAGATATTCAACGACGCAGACGAAAACCCCGTCAGCATCAAAGACCTCATCAACTGCACCTACGGCTTGGACACCGTTCCCGTTGCTCATAATGTGAGCAATCTTTCCGAGCTCGGTCGGTTTGCCTTCGAAAATGAACTGCTCTCCGACCTCGAAGATATCCCCGAAAGTGCCGTTCCGTTTTTGAATGCAGAACAGATCGGCAGAGTGCAGCAGAAAAACGATAGCGGCGTGTTTGAGGACAGGCTGTATATCCCCACCGTGCATTATGACCGACCGGAGATATATGACGGCGTAACCTTGCCGGACGAGGAATCCGAATCCTCCGACTTTGCCATTCGTCTGCTTGTATCGGGTACGCCGGAGCATATCAAGGGCGATCCTGTAGATAGGGCTATATGGCTTAACCTTCCGATGGCAAGCGACATACTCGCCAATTATGCTGCGGCTTTTAATGAAGCAGACATCGGCGATTGCGTGTACTACGATTTTGAATCTGTAATTCCGCAGATTACCTCGGAGATGTTCGGCTGCATGAGCGATGTCCAAACACTCAATAAACTTGCTGCGGAAATCAGAATCATGAGCGAAAGCGAACAGGTTAAATTCAAGGCCATTCTCGACGCCGGAAACACGGCAAGCATTCATGACGCACTGAATGTAGCACAAAATCTGTGGCGTTATGAATTTACTGCCGAACCCGACACTGCGGATGCCTTCTTCAAGAAGTATATTCTTGAAAACACAAGCACGGAGTTCGACAGCAGGTGGCTTGAAAACCTGCTTCCGAGAAATGAAGCGGATAAATTGCTCGGCCGCATCGGCGCAGCTGTTACCGATTACGGCGTTATTTCCGCCCGAAACGGTCATCTGTTCAAGCCCGTTCCGTATGACGAGCCGGAGGCAAAGGAACTGAAAACGCAGGCGATGACCGAGGAAAAGCTGGATGTCATTGAGGTGCTTGACCGCAGAGCGCTGTTCAGCAACGGACGGCTCATGCCCGAAGAAATCCCCGAAGGCTTGTATGCCTATGACCTCCGCCACAGCGATGACGGCAGCCGCTTCTGCTCCATTGAGCCGAAGGTCGGAGTCAACCATGGCGGCACTGTTCTGATGCGGGATATTCTCGACTTCGGTGAAAGCGGATATATTCCGCTGGATGAGGACACCGAACCGAACTTCCTGGGCGATGAAATGACGCCGTCCGAATTTGCTGAGGAAGAAGTCCAGGACGAAACCTTACAGATGGGAGGTATGTAATATGAGCATCAGCACCGTAACCACCGATGGCCTTCGCCGGATGAACGGCAAGGAAGGACTTGTTTTACAGGGCTGCGGCGGCGATCCGCAGGAGTGGCTCGACGGCATCAACGGTCTGCTCACCGATGAGGGTATTCTGAAGAACGGCAGCAAATTTGAGAATATCTCCGTATTCCAAAACGGAGAAATCACCAATATTCTCTTTCCCTTTGAGGACGGTGTGGAGATCGACATGGGCAAGCTCGCCATGTGGCGATTGCATTCCCACGAACAGTTCGGCGGCACCTGGCTTTCGGACTATGTGCCAAACCGCCTCGGCGGGTTTGTTGACAAAGCCGCGCCCGAACGGGAAAAGCCCGACTGCAAGCTCATCGGTGAGGACGGAAACATCTTCAACCTTATGGGGCTTGCCGCCCGAACTCTCCGCCATAACGGACTTGCGGAACAGGCAACGGAAATGACCGGCCGCATTCATGAGTGCAGCAGCTATGACGAGGCTCTCAGTATTATAGGCGAGTATGTAAATATCACCGGCGAGGATGAATCCGAGGACGAAGGGATGGGTATGCGCTTATGACCTATGACGAACTGCAAAAGAAAACCGCAGAACTTTACGCATCCGGCGAGGTATATACTTCGCCGGATTTTCAGTGCGACCAAACAGGCGGTTTCCCGACCTCCCTTTGCGTATGTTGGGAAAAGCAAAAGGCATGGCTTGAACTGAACGAAAATCTCCTCATGGACAGAGATGATACGGAGCTCGGTTATTACAGAGATTTGTGCGCCGATTACGGCATCCGCTCCTGCTGTGACATTGAGGACTTCAACAGCCTGCTCCGAGGACTCGGCGAGGACGCTATCCGGACCGCCGAGCTGCTTCCCGATGAGGACGAAAGCATAACGATGGGAGGAATGTAGAATGGAAATCGCCATGCTCATAATCGGCCTGCTCCTCGGCGGGTGCGTCAGCTTCTGTATCCTCGGATGTATGCAGATCAACCGCATCAACGACTATGAGGACGAGACACGCAGACTCCGCACCAAAGAAAGAAGCAAAACAGAATAAGCAATTAATCCACAGCGGTATCGATCGTTTTGAGAACGAAAGATACCGCTTTTTTGTTTTCGGAACGGTTGACCGCCTCAAAGTGAGGTGATCAAAATAAAATCCCCTGTAACCTGGATAGGTAACAAAACCTCTATCCTCCATATCCTGTATGCCTTGTTTCCCATAGGCTGTGACCGCTATGTTGAGCCGTTCGGCGGCTCCGGTGCGGTACTGCTGGGAAAACCCGTACCGGACAAATTCGAGGTGTTCAACGATTACAACCACAACCTCGTCAATCTGTTCCGCTGTATGCGTGACCGTCCGATGGAGTTCATCCGTGAGCTCGGCTTTTTAAGCCTGAATTCCCGTGACGATTTCGCGATCTTAAAAAAGTTCTTTGAAAAAGAGGAATTCAACGAGGACTACCTAAAGGCACAGCTTGACCTCACGGAAATAATGCTGCCCGAAGTGACCGCCAAGGAAATCCGAACGCTGTATTCGGCGGCAAGAAACGACCATGACTTACGCCGCGCTGCCATGTTTCTAAAGCTCATCCGTTACAGTTATTCAAGCGGATGCAAGTCCTTTGCCTGTCAGCCGTTTTCACTCAGAACGCTGTTTGCACTCGTGCAGGACTTCGCCAAGCGGTGCGAGAATGTGGTCATCGAAAACCAGGACTTCGAAACCCTCATAAAACACTATGACCGACCGACGACCTTCACCTACTGCGATCCGCCGTACTTTACCAGTGAGTATGTATATGACTGCGGTTTCACATGGGAGGATCATCTGCGGCTCTACCACGCTCTTGCGGGCATGAAAGGCAAATTCCTGCTGTCCTACAATGACTGCCCCGAAATCAGGGAGTTATATAAAGAATATAACTTTTTTGACTTCAAACGGGTGCATAGCATGGCTCAGAAATATGAGGCCGGCAAAGAATTTCCCGAACTGCTCATAGCCAATTATGACCTCTTTGAGCGTGAACGGCAGCAGCCGCACCAGCTCACCTTATTCGATGTAGGCGACAAGCCACTCGACTACGAAAAAATATTAAAGGAGAACATCGTATGCAGAATAAAAAGATAAAAACCGAAATCATTATGCTTCCCGTGCCTGCCGAATTATTCCTCGAAGCCGGAATGTTTGAGGGCGACCCCATGCAGATGTACACAGACGGACACAAAATCGTCATTGAAAACATCGACGACCCGAAGGACATCGTCTGTGACGGCGATTGCGAAAACTGTCCCATTGCCGACATGGACTGTGACGGCGACTGCGAGGACTGTCCTTGCAGCGATAAATGCGATGAAAGCGAGGCGAACTGATATGACAAAGCTATACCGTGTCCTTGGCAAAAGAGGGCGAATCACTATTCCGTTTGAAATCCGGCAGCGTGTCGGCTTCACCTATAACGATGTGCTGTCCTTCACCGAATCCCCGGACGGTAGAACTGTTACCGTTAAGCGTGAGAAAATCTGCGATAACTGCTCCGGCACCAAGACCGCAGATAAGGAAGCCGAGATGACGCTTGAGGATTTCCTCGACAGTCTCTCTGCCGAGCAGCAGCGTGTGGCGCTCGTGCATTTGTCCGTCAAATGGGCTGAACAGAAAGCAGGTGGGCACAATGCCGGAGCATAAGCCGTTGTATCTCTATTCCCTCAAGGAAGCTGCGGAATGGGATGAAAAGGACGAATGGCGTGAGAGCTACCTCGAAAACTGCGACTGCGCCCGTGCCATTGAAAGAGCCATTGACGAACACTATGACGGTCAGCGCCTTAATCCTTGTGCCAAGGAAGTTATCGACCGATACGGCTTTGACCGTGTCAACTTCGTCCTTGCCGCCACCGTGCGTCAGGGAAGCCATGACGGCAGATATTCCGAGGACAACAAAAATTGGGCGAGGCGTTTTTCTGTTATGGACAAGGAAAACGCATGGCAATACCATGTCCGCAGTCACCCCGGACTCGTCAATCTATTCGTTGCCGATGCAAGGCGGCTGTGGGATAAGCTCGGATTGTTTGACGACCGCCACTGCGAAAGCGGCAGTCAGATCGACTACACCGACCGAATAGTGGTTTTAGATCCGTCAATTCTAAAGGACGAATGTAAGACACCGCAGGATCAGCTCTTCTATGCAGAAAGCGGCAACGGCTGTCGACCGAATTCCATCGGCACAAAGGTGTTTGGCTTTCATGTGTCGGACGGAGAAAAAGGCTATTACCGCCGTGACGAATTCATCGGCGCACTCAAAGAGGAATTTATCCCCGAATGGGCAAAGGAAAATACGCAGAAATATCTTGAAGCCGATGAGCCTGCCGACGAACCCGATGAGGACGGCGGCATGACAATGACTATGTAATCAGGAGGAATTAACTTTGGCAACCAAGAAAACCAATAACGCAACGAAATCCAAAATCCCTGTCAGCGCCAAAATTGACCGCATGATCGAGCGTGAAAATGCCACAGTCAAAGCCTATGCCAGCGTGAATATCGGCGGCGCGTTCGTTATTAAGGACATCGCCGTGGTGGACGGTCAGAAAGGAATGTTCGCCCGGATGCCCTTTCGCTCCTACAAAACCGGCAGCGGCGAAACAAAATATTCCGACATTGCCTTCGCCCTCACCGATGAGGCAAGGCAGAGTCTTAACGACGCCGTTATCGGCGCTTACCGTGAAGCTTTGGAGGAATCCGAGGAGGAATTACCCGATGAGGACGAAAGCCTTGCACAAAAGATGTGACTTTTTTCTGAAAAGTGCAGATTTCGCTGGACTTTCCGAATTTTTTCGGTATCCTGTAGGTAGAGGTGGTAAATATGAGAAAGACGAAAATGCTCGCAGCCCTCCTCGCAGGACTGATCACGCTGAGCCTTGCAGGGTGCGGTGCGAATAAGACAGAAAGTACAAACAGTGAGTCTGCAAATGCAGAAAGCGGCATCACAGCAACGGTAACGGACAACACTTCCGAGCCGACCGACGAGAGCAGCCTGCCTGCTGACAGCGAATCAAAGTCAAACGAATCCACAGCAGAAAAAGAACAGGCCGAAGGCAATGCCCCTGCCGACAGCGACAGTAAGGCAGACACCAAAAAGCCTGCCGAATCAAATCAGCAGACCAAGACACCGTCCAAGCAGACGGAAACTCCGAAGCCTGCCGAGGAAAAACCGCAGACGCCTGCACCCGCAGAAAAGCCCGAAGCTCCTGCCGAAACACCTGCCGCCAACGAAGTGGCAAGGAAAACGGCAGAAAAGATAAATGCACTGAGGCAAGCCCAAGGCTCACTGGCTGCAACCATCCTGCCCGGACTCGGCAAGGTCGCAACCTATCGCTCCGAGCAGCTTATAACAAACTTCTCGCATGAATCAAGCCCCGACGCCTGCACCGTATTGAAATACGGAGAATATGTAGATATGTCGGACTGCGGAATGCCCGAAGCCAGCTACTACCGAGGATACAATGCCGAGGCCGCTGCCAAAGGAAATTGGACGGGTACGGCAGACGAGATAGCCGATAAAATAGCCAACGGTTTCAAGAACAGTGCAGGCCATTGGCGCTATGTGGGAAGTGCCGAATACACCTACATGGCGGTCGGCATCACCTACAAAGGCGGCACATGGTACTGCTGCGTATGCGTAAGCAGCCAAAACTACGGCGGATAACCGCCCGATATACTCCAAAAAGAACGCTTGATAAAATCAGGCGTTCTTTTTTTATACAATCAAACTTGAAAGGATGAGTCAATATGAACAGAAAGAAATTGTTATCCTTGCTCCTTGCATTGGTAATGGTACTCAGCGCTTTCCCAATCTCGGCGTTTGCGGCACCTGCCTCGGACATTCCCGATAAAATGCTCGACAACCCCATCGTCAGAGCGCTTGCCTATACGGGCTACAATGTGCAAAAGCAGAAGGATAACGGCACGATCTATCAGACCGGACACTACGGCGGCGCACTGAAACGAAATGCACCGAATGTTCTGTCGGCCATTCACTACGGAACGGCCACATCCGGCAAGGAAACGGTCTCCGACTCCTCGACCGTGACGGGAAAAGCACCGAATATTGCAAGGTTCGAACAGTACGGTCTCTGCTGTGCAAGCTTCGTGACCTACTATATTTGCAACTACCTGCCTAACATTGAGGGCGTGGATACGCAGTTTATTGCCGACGCCATTAACGCTACGGGAACGAACTCACAGGCCGTTGTGACTTGGCAGAACGCACTCAATAAGCTTGCCTCGCAGGGTAAGGTCGAAAAGGTCGGCACGAGTCCGAGCAATGTGGACTATTCCAAGCTCACTCCCGGCGACATTATCATCTTCGGCAACAGCTCAAGCAGCCATGTCCATGCGGCTATTTTTGCAGGCGTGTATAACGACAAGCACTTCATTATCCATGTAGGCAATGAGAGAGGCCCTGAAATCAACACCACCGAAGGTATGGCACACTCCTCCAACGGAGATAAGGCGTCCACTCCGAACGGATATTATCATCTGCCGGACGAACTCTTTATTGAAAACGGCTTCATGGAAGTTAAAAAGACCGATGAAAACGACAAGGCACTTGCCGGAGCCGTATTCGTTGCCACGAATCAAAAGACGGGTAAGGCATATAAGATCGGCCCGACCAATGCCTCCGGCTATGCCAAGGCTGCCGATCCGATTCCGTTCGGCACTTATACCGTCAAGGAAACTGTGTTCCCGAAGGACTACCGTGCTTACGGCAAATCCGAATGGACGGTCACACTCAATAAGAACACTCCGAATGCCACAATTACCATCAAGGCCGTCAACGAGCTGATTCCCGGCAGTGCCAAAATCGTCAAGGTCAGCGAGGACGGCAAGGTGGACGGCATTACCTTCCGCATTCAGGGCAACGGCATCGATAAGACCGTTAAAACCGCAAACGGCGGCGTCATTCAGGTGGACAACCTTCGCCCCGGCGTGTACACCGTAACAGAAGCCGAATATGACAAATATATTCCGCAGGAGGTTCGCCGTGTAACCGTTGTCAGCGGTCAGGTGTCTACCGTCAACTTCAGCAACAAGCTCCGCCGCGGCGACCTCACAGTCAAAAAGACTGCCGAGGACGGGCTGACCGAGGGCATGAAGTTCCGCCTCTACGGAACATCGATCTCCGGCATTGAGGTCAACGAGTATGCTGTGACCGATAAAAACGGCATTGCAAAATTCAAGAATGTGCTTATCGGCACGGGATATACCCTCGAAGAAGTCAACACTCCGACTCGCTATGTCGTACCCGAAAAGCAGACCGCCGCAATCGAGTGGAACAAGGTAACGAACAAGTCCTTTGACAATATCCTCAAGAAGTTCAATGTCACCGTAACCAAGAGTGACAGCGAAAAGGGCTTGCCGCAGGGCGACGCATCTCTTGCAGGCGCAAAGTACGGCATCTATAAGGGCAATCAGCTCATCGACACCTACACCACCGACGCAAACGGTCAGTTTACCACCAAGTATTATATCTGCGGCGATGACTGGTCGCTGAAAGAAATCAGCCCGTCCGAAGGATACCTTATTAACGCAGAAAGTCAGCACATCGGTGCTGAGGCCAAGCTCTATACCGTAGAATACAACCTCGCAAAGCCTCTCGACTCCCTCGAAAATGTTATCAAGGGAAAAATCGCCGTAATCAAACATTGCGATGACGGCAGCACCAAGATCGAAACACCCGAAAAAGGTGCAGAGTTTGAGGTATACCTTGCCGCCTCCGGCAGCTATGAAAACGCCAAGGAAACCGAAAGAGATATCCTTGTATGCGATGAGAATGGCTTTGCCGAAACCAAGGATCTGCCTTACGGCGAATATACCGTGAAGCAGACCAAGGGCTGGGAGGGCAAGGAATTGCTTGCGCCGTTTACGGTATTCGTCAGCGAGGACGGACGGGTATATCGTTTCCTCATCAATAACGCAACCTTTGAGGCACTCATTGAAATTGTTAAAAAGGACGCCGAAACGGGTAAAATTATCCCTGCCTCCGGCATTGGCTTTAAGGTGCGTAACACCGACACGGGCGAATATATCGTGCAGCATATCAACTACCCGACGCCTGTGGACATCGACACCTATTACACCGATGTAACGGGCAAGCTCATGATGCCCGAAAAGCTGTCCTACGGTAACTATGAGATCATCGAGCAGTGTACGGCTTACGGATATGTTCTCGACTCCGCTCCCATCGCATTCAAGGTGGACGGCAGCAAGACGGTCGTAACCGTAGAAAAGCACAATATGCCGCAAAAAGGTATCGTCAACATCTCAAAAAGCGGCGAGGTCTTCTTCTCCGCTGTGGAATCGGACGGCGTGTACAGCTTTGTTTTTGCAGATAAAGGTCTCGCAGGGGCGGTCTATGAGATTACCGCCGCCGAGGACATTATCACGCCGGACGGCACACTCCGCTATGCCAAGGATACGATTGTCGACACCGTAACCACCGATGAAAACGGTCACGCCGCAAGCAAGCCGTTGTACCTCGGTAAATATACGGTCAGAGAAACAAAAGCACCTTACGGCATGGTGCTGAACGATGAGGCGAAAGCGGTTGAACTGACCTATGCAGGCGAAACCGTCAAGCTCACCGAAACCTCCGCCGAGTTCTATAACGAACGCCAAAAGGCAGAGGTGTCGCTCTCCAAAATTCTCGGTAAGGACGAAACCTTCGGCATCGGGAATAACGGAGAAATCCTCTCGGTGCAGTTCGGACTCTATGCGGCCGAGAATCTGTTTGCCGCAGACGGTTCGGTCATTCCGAAGGACGGCCTACTCGAAGTTGCAAATTGCAATGAAAACGGCAACATCGCATTCAAGACGGATATTCCTGTAGGCGCAAAGCTGTATGTAAAGGAAATCGCAGCCGACAGCCACTATATTCTCTCGGATGAAAAGTACCCCGTGACCTTCGACTACGCCGGACAGGATACCGCCTTTGTGGAGATCAAGGCAAACGGCGGCGAAGCCATCAAAAATGATATCCTCTACGGCTCGGTTAAGGGCTTGAAAATCGACCGTGAAACCGAAAAGAGCATTGCAGGCGCCGTGTTCGGACTGTTCCGTACAGACACAAGCGAATTCACAAAAGAAACCGCTGTGTTGATTGCCGAATCCGGCAAAGACGGCTTGTTCGTGTTCGAGAAAATCCCTTACGGCAACTGGCTTGTGAAGGAATTGCAGCCTGCGGACGGATACCTCGCCAATGAGGAAATCTATCCTGTCCGCATCGGTGAGAACGGACAGACCATCGGTATCACCGTTGTAAACGACCGCATTCCCGAAATCAAGACCAACGCTGCGGTTGACGGCGAGAGGGAAATCTGTGCAACCGAGGTGTTCACGCTGACCGATACCGTGTCCTACAGCCACCTCATCCCCGGCAAGGAGTATGTACTCAAGGGTACGCTTATGGATAAGAACACGGGCAAAGCCTTTACCGAAAACGGCGAAGCTGTAACAGCCGAAACCGTCTTCACGCCCGAAACTCCGAACGGAACGGTTACGGTATCCTTTACCTTCGATTCAAGGCTCATCAAGGAAAACACAAGTCTTGTGGCATTTGAAACTCTGTATAAGGACGGCAAAGAGCTTGCCGTACACGCAGACATTGAGGACGAGGACCAGACCGTCAAGGTTACCGTTCCCGAAATCGGAACAAAGGCAACCGTGAACGGAGAAAAATCCGCTACTGCCAAGGGCGACATTACCATTGAGGACACCGTTTCCTACAAGAACCTTACGGTCGGTAAGGAATACACCGTTAAAGGCATCCTTATGGACAAGGCAACGGGCAAGCCATTCCTCGTAAACGGCAAGGAAGTGACCTCCGAGGTCACCTTTACGGCAGAGAAAAAAGACGGAGAGATTACCGTCCGCTTTACCTTTGACGGAAGCAAAGTCACCAAGCAGACGGACATCGTAGTGTTTGAAACGCTCTATCGTGACGGTGTGGAAATCGCAGCTCATGCCGACATTGAGGATGGCGGTCAGACCGTAACGCTTACGCCTCCTGCTCCTCCCGTTCCGCAGACGGGCGACAACTCCAACCTCGGCTTTTGGATCGGACTCGGCGCTGTGGCACTCGGCGGTATTATCGCCGTGGTCATTATCCGTGTGAAATCCCGAAAGGACGAGGATGACGAGTAATGAAAAAGGTGTATGTCTGCGCTCCCCTCGGAGGGAATATTGAGCAAAACCTCAAAAAGGTTAAGACATATACCGAATACGCACTGAGGTGCGGCACGGCTCCGGTCGTGCCGCATTTCTATGCGGAATGTCTTGACGATAATAATCCCAAAGACCGTGAAGTCGGCTTGGCGGCGGGAATGTCGCTGCTGTGGCTTTGCGATGAGGTTTGGGTATTCGGAGATACCGTTACGGACGGCATGAGTGCCGAACTGAAATTCTGCAAAAACCTCAATATCCGAGTCCGAAAGATAACCGAAAAAGAAATCCAAAAAGCGATTGGAGGTAATCCCTTATGAACCCTATGAAAAAGAAACCTATGAGAATCCTTTTCTCTCTTCTGCTTGTGGCCGTCCTTGTGTCGGCCTTCTCCATGACCGCCTTTGCCGCAGGCGATGTGGCAGGTGCAATCGAGAATACTTGGAATGCTGCCAAGAGCCAAATTCAGACGGTCGTCAACAATGTTGTTTTTCCCGTGTGCGATATGATCCTCGCCATCCTTTTCTTTGTGAAGGTCGGGACGGCGTACTTCGACTACAGAAAGCACGGACAGTTTGAATTTGCCGCTCCGTGTATTCTTTTTGCCTGCCTTATTTTCACACTGACCGCACCGCTGTATATCTGGTCAATTATCTGATACAACCGGTTACGAAATGGAGGTGACGACTTATCTTTGACTGGTTAGGCGATATCTTTTCGGGGATCGGCAGCGCCATCGGCGACGCTATGGACTTCCTCGGAACACAAATATCCAATGCCATTTGGGACGCAATGCTCAAATGGTTTTATGAAATCATCTACGGCGCTATCGCCGACTTCTTCGAGATGATGGGCAATATGGGTGCGGATGTGTTTGACCTTGAATGGGTAAAGGCGACCGTAAAGCTGTTTACGCTGTTCGGCTGGGGCTTGTTCGTGGCCGGAACGGTTGTGGCGATATTCGATGTTGCCATCGAGTACCAATGCGGCAGAGCCAATGTGAAAACAACGGCACTCAACATCATAAAAGGCTTCTTTGCCTGTTCTCTCATCGGAGTCGTACCGATAGAATTATACAAGTTTTGCATCAGCCTGCAAAATACTTTTTCGCATGATTTATCCCGAATTTTTGCAGGAACACAGTCGCTGGATCTTGCAGGACAAAGCACCTCGGTGCTACAGGGCTCGTTTATGGTGGCGGCCACTGCGGAATACAAGCTCTTTAATCTGCTTGCGATGATAGCCTTTGCCTACTGCATTATTAAAATATTCTTTCAGAATATTAAAAGAGGCGGAATCCTCCTCGTGCAGATGTCTGTCGGTGCGTTATATATGTTCAGTGTACCAAGGGGCTATGCCGACGGCTTCAACCAATGGTGCAAGCAAGTCATCGCAATCTGCCTTACGGCATTTATGCAGACAACATTGCTTTTCTTGGGGCTTCTGACCTTTCCGCAGAATATGCTGCTCGGCCTCGGCATTATGCTGGCGGCCAATGAGGTGCCGAGAATTGCGCAGCAGTTCGGTTTGGATTCAAGCGTCAGAGTAAACATGATGAGCGTAGTCCACGCCACCACAACGGCAGTCAACCTGACCCGCAGTGTGGCAAAGGCCGCAGGCAAATAATGGAGGTGTCTATGGAATATTACAAGGAAGCAAACAGATTTTTGCAGAAGTACGGCTCGGACGCATTCAAAATCATTGCCGCATATGAGGTTGCAGCGGACATTTCGCAGACGGAACGGTATGCCGATTGGTATGGAGATTACGGTATTTTTGAGCCGTCATTAAACGAGGAAATGACCTATGACAAGCTCCTCTCCCGTTATAAGGCAGGGCTTAAATATCTCGGTATTATCCATGAGCAAGCAAAAGCAGTTTGCAGTCGATTCCTCTCGGAACAGCTTGCAGAGCATATCCGTGAGCAGTTCGGACGGCACAATGCCGACGCCGAATACCGTCCGACCTCCGTTATAACTAAAATGGATACGCCGGAATTCACAAGAGATATGCTTGCAGTCGACAGAGATATGGAGGTGGACTGCGACATTGGGCATCAGATCACCTGTTATCTCGAAACATGGTTTGATGTGGATAAGAAATTCGGAACGAACACGGCAGCGGACGATGATAAGTGGCTGAATCTATATGCTAAGTACGATCCGTTCGCCGACACGCTCCGGCTTGAATTTACCGTTACAACCGCCGACTCCTGTGAGGAAGGCGAATATGTGCCGACCGTTGCGGAGTCGCAGCTTATCAAGGAAATGATCGCCGAGAAGCTCCGTGAGGAATACGGGCAGACGCCCAAGGAATTCTGCGAGGATGTCGGCGGCATAGAGATCGGAGGAATGACGCAATGACACAATATATCTATCCGCAGAACTTAAAAGCCACCGCCAATCTGTGGCTTTGGAGCTTGCGGGACTTTGTAATACTTGCGGTAGCCGCACTGTTGTCGGTTCTCGCCCTTGTGCAGATGCACATCTTCTTACCGGCCGTGGCTGTGTTGTGCTACGGTTTTTTAACGATCCGCATGGACGATACCACCGTACTCGACTTCATGCGTTACGCCGTGCGGTATTTAATATCCACACAGCAATACTTTGAATGGAGATGATGATAATGAAACAGCAGAAAAAGAAAAAAGGCCGTTCGGTGCAGGAACTTATGGGTATCAAGACCTTCACGAAATACGGCCTCTCTACCAACAAGGGCGAGCTGCTCTTTTACCTTGTGTCGCCCACCAATATCTCGGTGCTCTCCCACACTAACATTGAGATCAAGATACGCCATCTGATGATGGTACTGTCGGCGCTACCCGACATTGAGATCGTCTGCACCGACTCGTCCGAATGCTTTGACGATAACAAAGCCTATCTGACCGAACGCCTTGAAGTTGAGGAAAATGCAAAGGTCAGGAAACTCATCAAAAAGGACATTGACTTCCTCGATACCATTCAGGTAGAGATGGCAACTGCCCGTCAGTTTTTCTTTGTTGCCCGTCTCAAAGGGCAGAAAGAAAAACAGGTCTTTGAAACCGCAAACCGCATTGAGAGCAAAATCGCCGGCGAGGGCTTTGAGGTACACCGCCTTAAAAAGTCGGAAATCAAACGCATCCTGGCTCTCTATTTTGAGGCAAGTATGCAGGGCGAAGCAATGCCCGACATTGACGGTGAACAGTTTTATGAGGGTACGGACGATGAGGGCGAGGAATAAACCCGTCCTCATATTTTTCTGTCTTCTGCTGTCGGCGGTTGCCGTGCTATCAGGTGTAAATATCTATACGGAACTGAAAGAACAGCAGAAAGAAAAAGATGACTTCGTTTCAATCTCACAAATCGCCGAGCCTACGGTCACGGCAGCACAGGCAGAATCAGAGCCGACCGAGCGGCCTGCGGCAGAACGCAATATACAAGCTCTCATTACAGAAAACGCCGACTGCATCGGGTGGCTCTCTATTGACGGCACAAACATCAGCTATCCCGTTATGCACACACCGTCCGATCCGCAGAAATATCTCCGCCGAAACTTCTACGGCAAGTACAGCCAAAGCGGTGTGCCGTTCCTTGACGGACGGTGCGACCTCCAAAGCTCCAACCTCATTATTTACGGTCACAATATGCGAAACGGCACAATGTTCTCCGACCTCAAAAGGTATGTGGACAGAGATTTTTTGAATGCACACCGGACCGTAAAATTTGAAGCCGCAGACGGAGTACAAACCTTTATCGTAACCGAGGTGCTGAAAACAAACACCTCGGACGCTTGGTATGACCGCATTGCCGCCGAGGACGGCAGACAACTCATCCTCTCCACCTGCTACGGATCGGGCAAGGACGGCAGGCTGCTCATTATCGCCGCAGAAAACTAAACGGCAGAAAGGAAAATATTATGCTCAAAAGAAAACCGAAAGTATTGACGCCGGAGCAGGTAGAGGAAATCCGCACCAAGGACTTCTTCGACATGATCCTGCCCGGCACTATAAAATTTTTATCCGACCATTATATCGTCGGCGACAGCTACCGCTGCGTGTGGGCGGTGCGGGAATATCCGCCGTCCACTGAGGAACAGGCCATTCTCTCGCAGCTTGCCGACCGCAACGGTGTGACGCTCCGCATCTATCACAGGCTTGTGGAATCTATGGAACAGCGTAAAATCATTCAAAATGCCACTCGCCGCAACAGGCTCAAAAGCGGCGGCAACGATATGAACGAAACCATCGAGGCCGAGGGCAATTTGCAGGATGTAATTGAACTGCTCGCCAACCTCCGCAAGAACAAAGAGCCGCTGCTCCATGTGTCGGTGTTCATTGAACTGAAGGCCAGGAGCATGGAGAAGCTCAAGGAATTGCAGAGCGACATCGCTATGGAACTCACTCGCTCCAAGATTTTCGTCGATAGGCTGACCCTACGGCAGAAAGAGGGCTTTCTCTCTGTTCTGCCCGTGGGCGCAAATCAGTTCGGCGCACAGTATGAACGAGTGCTGCCTGCCTCCTCGGTCGCCAATATGTATCCCTTCAACTTCTCCGGCAAAACAGATCCCCACGGCTCATATATCGGCAGAGATAAGTACGGCACGAATATCCTTGCGGACTTCGACCGCAGAGCCGAGGACAAGACTACAAGCAATATCCTCATTCTCGGAAACAGCGGACAAGGCAAGAGTTATCTTCTGAAACTCATCCTCACCAACATCCGTGAATCGGGCAAGAGAATCATCTGCCTCGATCCCGAATCGGAATACGAGGATCTGTGCGAAGCTCTCGGCGGCTGCTATATTGATTTTATGTCCGGCGAATATACCATCAATCCGTTAGAGCCGAAAGCATGGACGGACAGCGTTGAGGACATTGACGCTACTACACCCGAAGCCTTCAAAAAGGTCACAAGGCTCAGTCAGCACATTGCTTTCCTAAAAGACTTCTTCCGCAGCTACAAGGATTTTACCGATTCGCAGATCGACACTATTGAAATCCTGCTCTCCAAGCTGTATGCCCGATTCGGAATTACCGACACCACAGATTACAGCGTAAAGAAGCCCTCGGACTTTCCGGTTATGGAGGATTTCTATAAGCTGTGCGAGGAAGAGTTTATGGCTTATGACAAGCAGAGAAAATACCTCTATACAGAGGAAACGCTCCAAGAGGTCTGCCTCGGCATCCATTCCATGTGCGTAGGCTCTGAAAGCAAATACTTCAACGGACACACCAACATCACAGACTCCAACTTCCTCGTGTTCGGCGTGAAGGGGCTTATGGATACCAACCGCCGCCTCAAGGACTGTATGCTGTTCAATATTTTGTCCTTTATGAGCAACGAACTGCTGGGCAAAGGCAGTACGGCGGCATCGGTGGATGAGCTGTACCTCTTCCTCTCAAATATGACTACAATCGAATATTTGCGTAACTGTATGAAGCGTGTGCGTAAAAAGGACTCCTCGGTCATTCTGGCAAGTCAGAATATCGAGGACTTTTTGATTCCGTCCATCCGTGAGTTTACAAAGCCGCTGTTTTCCATCCCGACACACCAATTCCTGTTCAATGCCGGACAAATTAACCCCAAGGAGTATATGGACGCCTTGCAGGTCGAGCCGAGCGAATTTGAACTTATCAAGTATCCCGAACGAGGCACCTGCCTCTATCGCTGCGGTAACGAACGGTATCTCCTGCAGGTTATTGCACCCGAATACAAGGCAGCTATCTTCGGAAAGGCAGGCGGGCGATGAGCGCAACGGTAGCGGCGGCTCTTAAAAAGATAGCCGTTGCCATACTCACCGACAAGAAATTACGCAAGGCGGTGCTGGGCATTGTACTCGGAATTATTATCATTGTCATAATGCCTGTGGTTGCCGTTATCGCTCTTTTTAACGGCGATATCAATATCGACACCGACAGGCTTCAGCAAATCGTGGTCGAGGAAATGTCCGATGAGGAAAAAGCAAAGCTGCAAGCGGTTGAGGATATGATGAAAGCCATTGAATCGGCTATGACCGAAAAGGGTTTTACGGCAGAAAGAACAAAAGAGGCACAGGTGCTGTACACCCTCGCTCTGTATGACCATTCCAAAGCGGATGGCTTTGTGGATAAACTGGTCGGGTGCTTTGCGGAGGATCAAACGGACGAGCAGCTCATCGCTGCCGTCAACTCCGCCTTCGGCACGGAACTGAAAGCCGAGGACTACAGCAAGATAATGAATTCTATTAGAGCCAACAGCATAAACACCTCAGGCTTTACCGATCCGCACAGCAAGAATAATCTCGACCTTGTGGAATGGGCGAAGCAGGCACAGTCTCACGGTTGGGGCTATGTATGGGGCAGCTACGGCGAAGTGCTTACGCAAAAAACGCTGAACTCGAAAGCCAAGCAATACCCCGACGAGGTCGGCGGTAAGGCAGAATTCATAAAAGCACACTGGCTCGGCAGACGGACTGCTGACTGCATCGGATTGATTAAAGGCTACGGTTGGCTGAACACCCAAACCGGTGCTATCGAATACGGCACAAACGGTATGCCCGACATCGGTGCAGACACAATGTTCAACAACGCCACCGAAAAAGGTACGATTGACACGCTCCCCGAAATTCCGGGGCTTGCACTTTGGCACAGCGGTCACATCGGAATCTATATTGGAGGCGGCAAAGTGATACACGCCGCCAATACCCAAGACGGCGTTATTATCTCCGATGTTTCAGGCAGCGGCTTTACGCACTGGCTCAAGATACCGTATATCACCTATACGGAGAATACCGAATCACAATGAAAGGAACGATCTATATGGATAAAAGTAAAGTCAAGCGGCTTGCCGACTATGCCGTCCGGCAATGCTGCGACAATTCCGACAACTGCTATTGGTCGGTTTCTTACGACGAGCTGCGCCACCGCTTCGGCGCGGAGGTTACCGACAGCAATGAAAACGGAAAACTGCTCGAAAAAGAATTACGGCAGAGAGAGGAAATCAACGAGCTCATCATGACCGAGGACGCCATCGAAATGACCTGCCATCTCAGGTACTGCCCACAGTGCCAGGGCGATCCGCTGAGTCTGCTCTCCGTCCTCGGCTGTAATTTCTATGACGACCACGAAACCGAACACCACCATGAGCCTGCGAACGAATCCTCCGATGAGGACGAAACGCAGGCTCTTTCTATGTGAGGGAGGAATTGCCTATGGTTATAAAAGCAGACTTAAAATGCAAGCAGACAGATTTCAATCTGCCCCGATGCCGGATTGAAAAGGTAGTAAAACTGACACCGCCCGAATATACCGAATTTGTTTCCGATCCTCTTGGGTACTATGATTTCCTCCGTGAGTTCAACGCCGAGAAGCAGGTGTATCAACCCGACAGCAGACCGTGCCTGCTGCTCGTGGGCGAAGGACACAAAGACGGCTTTATCATTGACACGCAAGGATATGACTACGCCCGATATACCGCCCACATTCCCAACGCCGAGCAGCTTGCTGTTGCCGTCCGGTATCCGAGCCTTGAAAACGCTGTGCGTGAAACCGCTCTGGCGGCAGATACCGCCGTGCAGAAAGCAATCGAAAGCGGCGATAAGGAGTATGGCGTAAACATCGACGAGGTGCGAAATCAGTTCAGAGGGGCAGGATTCAGCGAAGGGCTGCTGTATGCAGCACTGAAGGACAGACCGGAAATTGAAAGCGTGGATTTTGACGGCGAATATATTCGCTGCACGGTCAGGGACGATTATGTCCGGCAGACAGATCCGCGCCGTGCGCTGACACAGGAGGAAGCGGATATCATGCTCGCCAAGCATATCCTGTGGCTGAACGATGCAGGCGGCACACAGGCGGATTTTTCAAACTGCCTTGTGCTGGGATTGAACCTTGCGCATAAAAACATGATGAATGTCGCTATGGATAACGCACGGTTTGTGAACACCGATCTGCAGGGTGCAGAGCTCAATTTTTCCGTTGCCAATGACACACGGTTTGAAAGCTGCAACCTTGAGGATGTCACCGCTGAGGAATGCGAATTCAAAAACACGGTCTTTTCAAAATGCAAAATGTCGGGCGGCACTTATACGCACAGCGATTTAAGCGATGCCGTTATGATCGAATGCGATATGGAATACGGCAGTTTTCAAAACTGCTGTACCGACGGCACAAACTTCTGTGGCCTTGATGATTACGAGGAAATCAATATGCGCGGATGTAATTCAAACCGTGAGGATTGGCGGCAAGACGGCTTCGATCCCGAACTGACCATGTAACAAGAAAGGAAAATACAACATGAAAAAGACAACCTTCAATATCTCGTTTGACGAGGACAAGGCATCCGCCCTTGTCCTTTATCTTTCACAGAAAGGCACGACCGTCGAAGCGGAACTCGAAAAAGCGCTCGACACGCTCTATTCCAAAACCGTGCCTGCAGGTGTGCGTGATTTTATCGACATGAAATCCGGCACCGTTTCTTCCTCTGCCGTGCCGAAGGCAAGAAAGCCTAAGCTCCCCAAAACAGAGTATACGGAAGTAAGCGAGGTAAGCGTCAATGAGAGCCACTGAAATCGTACTGTCATTTGACGAGCGAGAAATCGAAGCCCTGCAAAATGCACTCGACTGCTTCTCTGATGAAAGCTGTACTGTGGAACAAAAGCTGCGTGAAGCCTTCGACTCACTCTATACGGAATTCGTTCCGCCCGAAATGCAGAGCGCTATTGAAATGGAAATCCTCAAAGAAAACATTGCACGGCAAGAGCAGATCGAGGCTGACAAACGCTTCGGTCTGTTTCATATCCGAGAGAACAATGAGGATAGGTATTACTTGAATGAGTTTATTCAGCAGCCCTTTGCCTCCGCATACAGATACCGACTTTATTCTCAAAATGAGTTATCCTCCGAACCGAAAAGATTTGCAGACGCACTCCTCGGCTCTGTTCCTATCACGGTCATAGACTACGAGAACCTTGCCGAGCGATTCGAGGACGAGCCGAAAATTCTTTCCGTTATGGATTTTGATTTGGATGACGGAACGGTATCCGTCACCGACGCTGACGGCAGCCGAGCATACTCTCTCCAAAATGTTTCTGCTGCAGCGTATCAGGCACACCGTTCACGGCAGCTCACAGCGGAGAAAAAAGCAGAAGTGTTCGCCGACTATCTGGACGGCAAGGAAATCGAGCAAACCTCACTCGTACCGGAGATGTGAAACACCGCCGTGTCAGCCCCTGTGCCGCCCCGTGTGGCAAAATGCACCCCGAATCGGGTAAACACAAGCCCTGCGAAAGCAAAGAGCCGTTTGGAACGGTTTTCGCACCTTTTGTGCCGAAATCGGCAGGCGGTACGAAAATAAGCAGGAGAAAGCGAGGGGTTGCCTTGCTTTCCCCTCGCAGGACACAGCGGACGGCAACGCCGACCGCATAAGGCTTTGCAGGGCTTGTGGGTGCTGCAAAGAAAACCGACCTTTCGGGGTTGCTCGGATTTCAGCCTCGCTGATTTAGGGGTTGCGGTTTTTGAGCGAAAAATACGGCAGAAAAAGGAGATGATTTGAGTGCCGACGCCGAAAAACAAACGCAAATTTGCACTGTGGCTCTATCCCGAAACACTCGATAAAATCGGGCAGCTTTACACCGCAGATGATTGCCGCAGTAAATCCGAATTCATAGAAAAGGCGGTGCAGTTCTATATCGACCACCTCACCGCCGAGGATCAGCGCTCCATGCTGCCGAACGCAATGCTGTCCTCCATGAAAAGCATTGTTGCCGAAAGCGACAACCGTATCAGCCGATTGCTTTTCAAGATGGCTGTGGAACTTGCCGTCACGATGAATGTGGTGGCGGCAAACAGCGACATCGACGATATTACTCTCGAACGGCTCAAGGGCGAATGCGTAAAAGAAGTAAAAAGGCTCAACGGCAACTTTACTTTCCATGACGCAAACGATTGGCAGAAAGGCTGATAAATGGCGCGCTTAATTACGAAGTTCAAATATCTGAAGCCCGATGAGCGAAATCACTTCGGCGGCTATGCGGAATACATTGCTACCCGTGAGGGCGTTGAAAAGATAGACGAGTCAAAAAGAAATGCTCCGGCGACAAATAAGCAAAAGCAACTGATAAAGAAAATCCTCTCAGACTTTCCCGACAGCAAATCATCGTTGGAGTATGAGGACTACCGCAAGGATAAAACTGTCGGTGTAGCATCGGAATTCATTACCCGAATGCTTGAGGAAAACGCCGACGAGATGATGCACACCACAACCTATGCCGACTACATCGCCACCCGTCCCCGTGCGGAACGCTTCGGCTCTCACGGACTCTTTACCGATGACGGCGTGGCGGTAGATCTGAAAAAGGTGTCGGATGAACTTAACGCGCATACGGGAAATGTATGGACGGCAATCGTCTCGCTGCGCCGTGAGGACGCCGAGCGCCTCGGCTATGATAACGGCAGCCGATGGCGGGATATGCTCCGGTCGCAAACACAGACGCTCTCCGAGAACCTACGGATACCCATGAGCAACCTCCGTTGGTTTGCCGCCTTTCACAATGAAAGCCACCATCCCCATATTCACTTGATAGCCTACTCGACAAATCCAAACGAAGGTTATCTCTCAGAAAAAGGCGTGATGGCTTTGCGTTCGTCCTTCGCCAAGGACATATTCGCACAGGACTTGCTCTGCGAATACAAAAAGCAGACAGAGCATCGGGATGCGCTCAAAATGCAAAGCCGGGATATACTCTCCGAGGTAATCGCCAAAATTAACAGCGGCACCTATGACAATCCCCAAGTGGAAAATCTGTTGCAGACACTCGCCAAGAGGTTGGCTGTGACCAACGGCAAAAAACAATACGGCTATCTGCGCAAGGATATCAAAGAAATCATCAACAGCATCGTTGACGAACTCGGCAAGGACGAACGCATCGCAGCTCTCTATGATTTATGGTACGAATCAAAAGAAACGGCGCTGAAGGTCTACACCGAGAGCCGACCGGAACGGCTGCCGCTGTCGCAAAACAAAGAATTCAAATCCGTAAAAAATATGGTGATAGCCGAGGCGATGAAGCTGAATCTGCCGACAGATGAGATTGAGGAAACGGACGAGCCTGTCGAGCCGGACTGTGAGCCGACCACAGAGGAAACCGAAAGCCCCGATCCGCCACCTCCGCCTATGGACGAATACGAAAAAACGGTTGCGGACGCTGACAAGGGCAACAAGTGGTCGCAGTACCGTGCGGCAAAATTTATGCTCGACCGTGACGGCGACCACTACGATCCGAAAAAGGCTGTGGAGTATCTCACCAAATCCGCCAAGCAGGGCTACACCGTTGCAAAATATATGCTCGGAAAATTGTATTTGCGTGGCGAGGATGTGCCGAAACAAATGCTCCACGCTTTGCATTGGCTCGAAAGCGCCGTCAAAGACGATAACCAATACGCCGAATATCTGCTCGGCAAGACCTTCCTCAAGGGCGAGGACATAGAAAGAGATGCCGAACGAGCCGAGAGCCTGCTCCGCCGTTCCGCAGAGCAAGGCAACAAATATGCAGCGTACACCCTCGGCAAGTCATATCTTGACGGAGATATTCTTGCTCAAAACATTGATGAAGCCGTGCGCCTGCTGACGCTGTCGGCATCAAAAGGCTTTGCTCCGGCACAGTTTATCCTCGGCAGGCTGTTATACAAAGGCAAGGTCATACCGAAAGATATTAGGCAGGCTGTCCGTTGGCTTGGCCGTGCCGCCGCACAGAAAAATCCCTATGCGGCGTACCTTGCAGGCAAGATATATCTGACCGAGGATGAGGTCAAGGACATTCAAAAAGCTATCCGCAGTTTTAAGATAGCTGCCGAGAACGGAAATGACTATGCCGAATATCAACTCGGAAAAATCTATCTCTACGGCAAAGATGTGCCGAGAGATACCGACAAAGCAATGTACTATCTTCATCTTGCCGCCGAGCATGGCAACCAATATGCCGCACAGCTCATCCACAGCATTCGTGTCAACGGAAACTGGACGGCAGCGCTTGCCTCGCTCCGTCTGCTCGGACACATGGCTCGTATCATCCAAAACCGCTTGGAGGATGAGCGCAGAGGCAGAGAAAACAGCATCGACCGGAAATTGCTCAGAAAAATTGAGGATAAAAAACAGGCTCAGGGATTGCGACAAGGATAGGAAAACGGTGCAGCCTGCAAAGACTGCACCACTTTCAATTTTGATGTTTAATGATCCATTTGACCATATCTTCAAATTGCAATTTGCCGGACGCAACATCCAGCACCATGTTCGACAATTCATCCTGCGTATATGCAAGCTCGATCCCGTTCAACGATAAAAACAGAAGCATGATGTGTGCACCAATGCGTTTGTTTCCGTCAATAAAAGCATGGTTACAAATCAAGCCGTAGCCAAGACGGGCACCCTTTTGCTGCAGGGACGGAAAGTTGTCGACATCTCCAAACCCTTGAAATGGTGCATTCAGAGCCGAGTCCAACAGTCCTTCATCACGCAATCCGTCAGAGCCGCCGGTCTCACGGATCAGTTCGCTATGGAGCATGATGATCTGTTCTTTTGTCAGTTTCTTCATTTTGCAAGCACCTCATATGCCTGCTTGTTTTTTGCAATCAATCGTTTGGATATCGACATAACATCTTCATCCGAGGCAAACTGTTCTTTTTCTGCCTGTCCCCAAGAATTGAGTCAAGATACTTTGGATCTGTTATGCGAGGCACGATATGTCGTTT
>ERZ1031078.123-NODE-123-length-25511-cov-16.955256_pt1 | contig 25511 bp, 15 predicted proteins | sample MGYA00518179_ERZ1031078 | MGnify/ENA primary metagenome ERZ1031078 (study PRJEB33719, sample SAMN04261274) | wastewater metagenome | biome: rural village; feature: human; material: feces | host: Homo sapiens | place: El Salvador | collected 2014-01-14 ... | reverse complement strand
CCATAATCACACCACCCTTGAGCATCTGAGCCAAGTTGCGGTTCAATTCTTGTCTGTTTTCTGCCATAATTATATTCTTTTTACTAAATTATGGCTGCAAAGGAAACACTTTTTAGGGAAATAGGAGAAAAGTGTTCCAATAATTATAAACTTTGCGTCATTTTGTACAAAATGAATTTCTCAAATATACAAAGGATATTCCCAAATATATAAATAGCGTTGTTACTTCTTTCGATATTCCGAAGGAGTAAGCCCTCGCATCTTCTTGAAGAACTTAGTGAGATGGGCTTGCGAGGAGAAGCCGAAGGTATTGGCTATCTCTTGCACCGTATGCGTAGTGGTGGATAACTCTCGCTCTATCTCCTTTACAATATATTCATCTATGATAGCCTTCGGTGTCTTGCCAGAGATACGGCGGGTCACCTGTGCCAGATAGCGACTGCTCACATTCAACTGGTCTGCATAGAAATGCACATCACTATAGGTGCGGCAGAAGTTGTTGACCTGAGAGATAAACTGATTGTAGAGTTCCGAACTGCGGCCCTGCAGATTACTCTCACGTGTCAACTCTACGTTGATGAAATCCTGTGCCTTCGCCAAAGCCTCATCCATCTTGTTCCCCTGATTCAGATACACGGCAAGGGCAGAAGAGAAACGGTTGGTAAGACCATGAGAATTGGCATTATCGAGCAGGAACACCTTCATTCCATTGTCCTCAGCCATGCGCAGCAACTTGGTGTCTTGCAGAATAATATCATTTTCTTTCTTTCGGGCAACAACGACCGAACAGAGTGGCAGCAAACGATACCTGATCTGGCTCACCACATCCTCCGTCATCAATGCATCGCCATTGCTCGACCAAATGGCAGGGGCATAAATGATATAATCCGGACGATACTTCGTCAGGGCATCGATCACAACCTCAAGCGTCTCCACTCTACGAATCATACCCACCTTCACAATGCTCGGTTGAATATCATTCATGATAGCCTCTATCTGTCCCGACACAATCTCTGCCGGTACATCAAAGAATTCCTGAATACCCAACGTATTCTGAACGGTGATGGAGGTGATGGCCGAAACGGCATAACCACCCAGTTCCGAAATGGTCTTGATATCGGCTTGGACCCCCGAACCGCCCGTGCTGTCGGAACCTGTAATCGTTAATATGGGATAAAAGACTTTCATACAGCGGCAAAAATACAAAAAAAATAGGATATTATCAAAATATTATTTGTATATTTGCACCAAACTTAAAAACTAAACATAAACTATTATAATATGAAAGCATTTTATCTTTCTATCCTGATGGCGTTGGCCCTCTTGCCAGCCCATGCCCAGCGCAGGTACAATGCGATGAGGGAAACTAAAAAGGAGTTTTTCAAAACAGAGCAAGCCCGACTCATCGGCGACCAGATTCTTGACTACCAGAGAGTGACAGGCGGATGGCCAAAGAACATCGACATGGCAAAGCCCATGACTCATGAGGAGCGGCAGCAAGTACTCAATGACAAAAGCCGGCGAGACGACTCTACCACCGACAACGATGCCACCAATATGCAGATGACGTATCTGGCTCGGCTCTATCAGGCCACCAAGAGTAAGAAGTACCGTGAGGCTTTCTGCCAGGGTGTGGAATACCTGCTGAGCGGACAGTACGACAATGGCGGATGGCCACAGTTCTGGCCCGGGATGCGTGGCTATCAGGTTCATATCACCTTCAACGATGATGCCATGGTCAACACCATGGAAATGCTGCGCGACATCTATCTGCAGAAGGCTCCCTTCGATGGCAAGCTGACCGACAAGGCGCTGCGCCAAAAGGCCATCAAGGCTTTCAACAAGGGTGTGGAGTGCATACTGAAGTGCCAGATTGTCAAGGACGGCAAGCCTACCGTATGGTGCCAGCAACATGACCGCGTAACCTTCGAGCCTCGTCCGGCACGTGCCTTCGAGCTCTCGTCCTACAGTTCTAACGAGAGTGCACGCATCGTGGCTATGCTGATGGAGATTCCTAACCCAAGCGAAGAGATAAAACGCGCCATTCGTGGAGCCATGCAGTGGTTTGACACCTATAAGCTGACGGGCCTGAAAGTGGTACGCAAGGGCGAGTTTGGTTCTCCTTTCAGAACAACCGAACTCGTTAAAGACCCCGATGCCACCACACCTCTGTGGGCAAGATACTACGACTTAGAGCACTGTGAGCCTTTCGTATGCGACCGCGACGGTGTGCCCCGCCGTCATCTTTGGGAGATAGGTACAGAGCGCCGCAACGGTTATTCATGGTACAGCGACCGTACTGCTTTCATCTATCCTCTCTACGAAAAGTGGGCCGACAAGTATGATGCTGCCAACAAGCTGAACCTCCGCCTCAACTCGCCCGGTGCCAACGAGCGTGGGCTCATCAATATGGACCGCTTCTCGAAGCCCGAGCTGTCATGTTTCGATGCGATAGTCAATGCCGGCGAGCGCATACAGGATGCCATAGAGAAGGCTCCCGAGAACCCTGCGAAGCCTTTCAAGATTCTCATCCGCAACGGAGTGTATCATGAGAAGATCATCATCGACCGTCCCAACATCGTGCTCGTAGGCGAAGACCGCGACAGTGTCATCGTCCAATATGCCGAGACCACAGCCTCACAAACCATTAAGGAATACAAGGGAAAACCTGTACACATGGGTGTCATCGTACTGCAGGACAATGCCAACGACTGTATCATCAGCAGCATCACCGTATATAATAATTATGGTAGCACGGTGGAGAAGACCACCACACACCAGATGGCCATCTATGGCAAGGCTACACGCACCATCATCATCAACAGCAATATCTTTGCCGACGGCAACGATGCTCTCTCACTATGGTGTCAGAATGGAGGAATGTACTATCATGCCGACCTCTACCTGCGCTGTCCGGGTGTCGACTTTATGTGTCCTCGTGGCAGATGCTATGCCACACGCTGCAAGTTTGTCGGCGACAGCAGAGCCATCCTCTGGCACGACGGCAGAGGCGACATCAACAACAAGTTTGTCGTGACATGCTCTTCCTTCGATGCCCTCTCCCCCACCAAGTTGGGACGCTATCACCACGACCACCAGTTCTATCTGGCCCACTGCCGTATGTCGAAAAACATCCTCGACAGTAACATCAGCTATGCCTATAGCGACAAGGTGCTCGACCCTTGCCCCTGGGGATTACGCGTATATTATTATGGTTGCGAACGCGAGGGAGGCGACAGCGGATGGCTGCGCGACAATCTCGACCAGGCTCCTGGCCATCCTGCCTTCCATGGCCTTACTGCCCTTTGGACCTTTGATGGCAAATGGGATCCCGAAGCACGCATCAGAGATCTGTGGTATGTTCTGAAATACCAAACAAAATAAGAACTTTTAGCAGTATTTAGCGTTAAATGCGTTAAATACTGCTAATTTTACATTCAATTTATCTACTTTATAAAAGATTATTGCTACTTTTGGCAGCAACAAATGAAGTTATCTACTGACGACTAACAAAAAAGGAAACAAACATTTCTTAATGTATAACTAAAAACAAACCATTTATGTATCAACAAATCAAGAAGGGAGCTTTGGCTCTGTCTCTTAGCTTGTGTTGCATCGGTGCATTTGCACAAAAGACCATCACAGGTAATGTGAAGGATGCTACAGGTGAACCATTAATTGGTGTAACTATCCAAGCCGGAAAGGGCGGAACAGTTACCGATATCGATGGTAACTTCAGTCTCCAAAACCTAAAGCCTGGTGACAAGATCACCATTTCCTATTTAGGATGTAAAACACAAACCATCACCGTGGGCAACCAGTCGGCGCTGAACATCGTCATGCAGTCTGCCGATAAGAGCCTCGACGAGGTGGTAGTTATCGGTTATGGCACGATGAAGCGTCGCGACCTGACGGGTGCTGTAGCCTCGGTTACAGGTGACAAGCTGGCTCAAAACCCAGTATCCAACATCGCTGAGGCACTGCAAGGCCAGTTGCCAGGTGTGTCAGTAACCTCTCAGGATGGCCGTCCTGGCGGTTCAATGAGTATTCGTGTTCGTGGTGGTGGTTCCATCACCCAGAGCAACGACCCTCTCTTCATCGTCGACGGTGTGCAGGTATCACGTATTGATGATATCCCTGCCGACAACATCGAGAGCATTGACGTGCTCAAGGATGCCGCCTCAACAGCCATCTATGGTGCGCGTGGTGCCAATGGTGTCATCATGATCACCACCAAGAGCGCCAAGGAAGGCAAGGCACAGGTGAAGTACAACATGTACTACTCTGTAAAGGAGAAGCCTACTACCTACGACACTGAAAGCGCCAAAGACTATGTGCTGCGCAACTGGAGCTATGCCACATCTTATGGTGACAGCTACGGTGCCAACGTTGCCAAGTATTTTGGTTTGGGCAGCGCAAACGGCAACCACTTGGAGGAGTACCGCAACATGGGTACCCATAACTATCAGAACGACCTGCTCAGCAGTTCTCACGCTTGGAACCACGACCTGAGTATCAGTGGCGGTACAGAGCATACCAAGTATTATGCTTCTGTCAACTACACCAATGATAAAGGATCGCTGAAAGACACCGGTTTCCGCCGTTGGAATGTGAACTTCAAGTTGGCACAGGACATCACCAAGAACCTGAAGTGGAACATCGATGCCCGCTACAGCGAGATGCGCTTCCAGGGCTGCCAGTTCCAGTATGCCACATCTTCTTATGCATACCGACCCATTGACACACCTTTAGGCGTGGACGACCCATCATTATTGGGTATGGGCGACGCCAACGTTGACTCCAAATACAACCCTGTCAGCATCTACGACAGCTACACTCAATACAACACCCACAACCGTCTGCGTGCCACCAACTCGCTCACCTGGACTCCTATCAAGGGACTGACAGGTAAGACCGAGCTTACCCTTGCCCGCAACTGGCGTGAGCAGCAGACCTGGGACGATGGCTACGAGAAGGGCTACAACCATGCCACCCTGGTAAAGGGCAATGGCTACAACGTACGTTGGACCACCACTGCCAACTATGCCGTACAGGGATTGGGCGAAGACCACAGCCTCGACTTCCTCTTGGGTAACGAGGTTCTTGCTAAAAAGAGCAACTCCACTACTTTCAATGGCTATGGCTATCCTTTAGGATGGGACATGGACACCGCCTTCGGTCAGCTCAACATGAGCCACATGGAGTCTACTTCTCTGCAAGATACCAACAAGTCGGAGATCGGCACACCTAACCACACCCTTTCTTGGTTCGGACGTGTCAACTACTCTTACCTGAGCCGTTACCTCTTCACCGCTACTTTCCGTGCTGATGGTAGCTCTAAGTTCGCACCCAACCACCACTGGGGTTATTTCCCTGCTGCAGCTGCTGCATGGCGTATCTCTGACGAACCTTGGATGAAGGGCACACAAGACTGGCTGAGCAACTTGAAGCTCCGTCTCTCTTTCGGTACTTCCGGTAACGATAATATCGATGCATCTCTGTGGAAGGCTACATGGGTCAGCGAAACTACCGAGGTTGACGGTCAACTGGTCAACACCTTCCGTCCTGGCACCATGATGGCTAACCCCGACCTGAAGTGGGAAACTACCATCTCTCGCAACATCGGTCTCGACTTTGGTTTCTGGGACGGTCGTCTGCGCGGTACATTAGACTTCTACTGGAACACCACCAAGAACATCTTGATGATGGTTCCTATTGATACTTCTACTGGTTACACCTACCAGTTCCAGAACGTAGGTAAGACTTCCAACAAGGGTGTCGAGCTTGCCTTGAGCTACGACATCGTCAACAAGAAGGACTGGGGCTTGACATTCGGTATGACCTACAACTTCAACCACAACAATGTAGACGAACTCTTCGACAACGTATTGGCTGATACCCATACCAACTGGGGATCACAGATGCGTATGCCATACTACGACTATGTCATCCGCAAGGACAATCCTGTAGGTTTGGTTCAGGGTTACAAGTCATTGGGCTTCTACACTGTTGACGACTTCAACGTAAGCGCCGATGGTGTATGGACACTGAAGGATGGCATCCCTGACAATACTGTCTGCAACTATTCTGCAGGTTGCGCCAAGGCTTACAAGCGTCCTGCTGGTCAGAAGGCATTCCCTGGTATGTACAAGTTTGCCGATGTAGATGACAACGGCACCGTGGCTTCTAACGACGTAACCATCATCGGTAAGACCAAGCCAGAGCATACAGGTGGTTTCAACATCTCTGGACGTTATAAGAACTTCGATCTCAACGCCAACTTTGCTTATCAGATTGGTGGCGACGTTTACAACGCCAATGCCCTCCACGACATGATGGGTAACAAGGATACTGGCTTCGGCTCTGCACGCGTTTCCGAACTGGCAGACTGCTGGAAGATGTATAATGTTGACAACAATGGCAACCTCTATGCCGTTACCAACCCTGACGAGCTCCGCACCCTGAATGCTGGTGCCAAGTATGCCTTGCCATACTGCGAGTACGGTCTGGTAACCAGCGAGTTCATCGAGGACGCTTCTTATCTGCGCCTCCAGAACCTCTCTGTAGGCTACACCTTCCCTAAGACATGGATGAAGCCTCTCGGCATCAGCAATCTGCGCATCTATGCCACCGTTACCAATCTCTTCTGCATCAAGGGCTACAGCGGAATCGATCCTGACGTAAACACAGACTTCAACGCAGGTGGCAACGGATTCCCAACCCCTAACTACGACTACCAGGCTTATCCTAAGACACGCTCTTGGACATTCGGCCTCAACTTAGCATTCTAATCTATTAAAACTGAATATTGACATGAAAAATAGATATTTATATATAGCTTTATGTGCGGCAGGCATCCTCTCTGGTGCCACCTCATGTAACGATTATCTGGAGACAAGTTCACCATCCACTGTTGATAAAGGATTTGTGTTCTCCACCACCACCACAAAATGGGCAGCTTTGGAAGGTGCCAAAAAGTCCATGTTGAATGCCTACACCCTGCAGGTTTTCGGTAGCGGACTTTATTATGCTGCCGATATTGCAGGTTCCGACATCATGCGCCATCCAGAGGCTCACAACAACCAGTTGGGTCGCCATATTCCTGAGGGCCTTTACAGAAATGGTACCGAAGTAGGCAACTACAACCTCCTTTCTTATCAGAAAGAGGGAACTGACGGAGCATATGGTGCGCTGTTTGATGTCATCGGTAAGTGCAACGCCATTACATCTGCCTTCGAAGAGGGAACAGACTTCAGCGAGATGATGGCACAAACTACACCTACCGAAGAGAGTCAGATTTATGGCGAGGCTGTAGCACTGCGTGCCACCTGCTACCGCGAGCTCATCAAGTACTTTGGTGATGTGCCATGCCCAGCCGAGTTCGGCAAGCCAGCTGGAGGTATTGCCTCACGCGACTCTATCTATGACGTATGCATCGAGCAGCTCAAGAAGGTGGAACCGCTGATGTACGTACTGGGTGCTTGCCCTCACTATACCACCAATGCCAAGAATTATTATTCACGTACCTACGTCGACGGACTCATTGGCCGCATGGCTTTAGAGGCAGGAGGTTATCAGACTCGCCGTGGTGACATCAAGCGAGTAGACGGTCAGGGCAATCAGCTCACCTTCGAGACCATGGGAACAGCCAACGCTGGTGCAGAATATGGACGCCGTTCAGACTGGCAGAACCTTTACAACACTGCCAAGACCTACTTCAAGAAAGCCATCGATAATTCTGGAACAGCCATATTCCACGAGACCGACCCACGTGAGAAAGACAATAAGGGACGCGTATTCGGCAACCCTTACCAGTATTTCTTCCAGCAGATGCACGAGGCTGATGTTACTTATGCTGACGAAAGTATCTTCGAGGTACCATACACCCAGGGCTCTGATGGTGGTGTGACCACACAGAGTGAGCGTTCTTATTGTTTGGGACGTGGTTCAAGCGGTGGCGGTAAGAACGCATATCCTTGCAAGGCTTACGGTCAGGGACGCGCCAACCCAGCCTTCTACTATGGTGAGTTCGACCCCAAGGACTTGCGTCGTGACGTTTGCTTCACGGTTACAGGAAGTACAGGTAAGGGTATGGAGACTTTGATTCCTCTCAAGCCTAACTCTAAGGCTGCTGGTGGCGGCATCTGCTGCAATAAGTTCGATGAGAATCGCCAGGCAAAGGTATGGACCAAAAACCAGCGTCGTTCGGGTATCAACAGTCCTTACATGCGCCTGTCTGAAATGTACTTGGGCTATGCAGAGGCTTGTGCCGCACTTGATGCCAACAGCGCTGAAGCCAAGACATACCTTACCAAGATACGCAACCGTGCTTTCCGCACACCTGCAGAGGCCAATGTGGATGGATTCATCGCCAAGGAAGGCTCTCTGCTCAAGGCTGTCATCGACGAGCGTGGCTTCGAGTTTGCCGGCGAGGGTGACCGTCGTTTCACTTTGATTCGTACAGGTCTGTTGCCTGAGAAGATTCGTGAAATCAAGGAACTCACCCGCAGAATGCTGGATGGTCTGGAGTCTAATGGTTATTATACCTTCGAGAATGGCAACACCATCTCAAGCTATATCTATACCAAGAGCGTGGATGCCAAGACTGAGAAAGGTTACCGACTCACCGCACAGTGTCCTGAAGGAAAGGAGAACGACCCTGTACTCTATCCTTCATGGCGCGGCCAGAACGACAAATGGGAGGCTTACGGCTTGGATTACAAGACAGATACTCCTTTGACCAACGTCGCCATCAAGGGTTTGTTCAACAAGCTTTCTGCAGAGCAGGAAACAGCTCTTGTAGCAGACGGTTACAAGAAGGTAAACTGGGGTAAGGACCTCGCAGACAATGATGACGAGTTCTACAAGTATCTCTTCTGGGATTACGACTATGTAAAAGCTCCTATCTATCTCTGGCCTCTCACTCCTAACACCTTATCTTCTGGTGGCTTCGAAAATGGCTACGGCTTTAAGAACAAATAATACGAGCATTCAAGAAAGAATAAACTTAGAGTTTATAAAAAATCATCAGGCGGGAGGACGCAACAGGCGTCTTCCCGCTTTTCTTTTGTCTCTGTCAATACTTGGACATTACTATAGGAAGCCTCTGTCAATTATAATTGCGCTTCGTTTTCCCCTAAAAAAGCACATCGTCAGCTATCAGTAAATAAGGTGCTTCGCAGAGCATCACACTTGCGAACAAAGGTAGTAAACTGAAACCAATTTTGGTATGCTTAATAACGGCAAAGAGAAAAAAGTTCCAACCTCATTAGGATGTCAAACTAATGACACCAAACGGAGTTGGAACACCATACAATCTTTTTATAAATTCACAACTTAAAGTTCAATTAAACTTTCCCCAGTAGGTTCCACACGCCCTGAAGGGGCAGAAGCTCTTAGCCCAGGGCAACACCCTGGGTTGTTACGGGCGTTAGCCTATCGCCCTGTAAGGGCAAAAGCTTTATGTAGTGCCTGAAGTTTTAAAGCTTTTGCCCTTTCAGGGCGCCTTGCCGATTACTATTAGACCCAGGGCGCTGCCCTGGGCTAAGAGCTTTTGGGCTTTCAGCCCGTACTTAAAGCACTTTGTGAAAGTTCAATTACATATTCACAACTTTCTTAACGGATACATGACCTTGAGCGTCGGTAGCCTTAACGATGGTGATGCCATGACAGGGAGCAGACAGACGCTTGCCAGAGAGGTCGAAGTACTCGGCCTTGGCTGTCTGAGCAGCATAATCGAACATCTCGATGCCAGTAGTAGAGGCACCTGTCATTTCCTTTCCGTTAGCATCGTAGGTCTTAGCAGTGCTATAGTTCTTGATGGCATGATCGAACTCGGCTATATCTGCTGTAGGAAGTACATTGGTATAAGCCTTCCATATTTCTACCTTGCCTGCGCCAGAATACTTCTCGCAGATGGCAGGAACATCCACTGTCTTATCGAGATAATGCTGGGTGTAAGTTGAAGCGGTCTGAGTAGGAACCCAGCCTATCTTGGTAACAGGAAGAGACTTGCTAATCTTAGCACCATCAATATTGGTATAACCTTCCATCAAGTTGTTACAGCCCTTGTAGATGCAGTCATAACCTTCAGCTTTAGAGATATTCAAGCTACCGCCTCTGTCTGAACGGATAGGCGACTTTGTATTTTCGAAATAGCATCCTTCTTCGTATGCCACAGCTCCTGTACGGATATCCCAGCCATCCTCGCAACCACGCATATAGTTATTATAATAATGTACATGACCACCACGCTGGAGAGGAAGACGGGAGCCTTCTATCTGATCAAAGAAATTATGATGGAAAGAGATGGTACGACAGTTTTCGTAGACATCAGAATCACCCTTACCCCACAAGCAGCTCTTGTCATGGTCGTGGAAATAGTTATAACTGAAAGTCATCCACTGCACATTGTTCTTGCAGTCGAGCAAACCATCATAGCGGTCTTTATTGGCAGCACCACCATTGAAGAATTCACAGTGGTCAACCCAGATATGTCCACCCCAGTTGGTCTTGGCACTTACCTTATCAGCCTGGATTCCGATGCAGTCAGGGTCGCCTACTTCTACCTGTGCACCATTACGCCAAGCCACAATCTTATTCTCACCAGTTCTGAGCACAGGTACACCCTTCATGGTGAAACGACAGTTACGGATGATGATGTTATCAACAGACTGCATCACGAAGGTGATATGAGAAAAGAGAGGAGCCTTGCCTGTTGCAGGGTCCACCACACCAATCAAAGTCTTGTTAGGAGCAACCATAATGCGCTCGCCATAGACAGACTCCACGCCAGACTTACCACTCTGGTCGTCAAGCAAACGACCAGTACTCAGATCATCCACATAGCACTTGATGCCTGTAGTAATATCATGATCTACGATAACGATATATGGGTCAGTTGCCTGGAGATAGGCCTGCAGCTGAGAGAAGTTGTCAGCCTTCACCACCTTACCACCATCACCACCGGTAGTTCCTCCGGCACGATACCAGTTAGAACCAGGAACACCTTCGTAGGCAGCGAAGCCATCCAAAGAGAAATCACGACCATCCTGGGTCTGTGCATTTGCCATCATAGAGAAGCCACAGAGCAAAGCAGAAGCCAAGAGAGTTTTACGACAAACAGCCTTAAGCTGTGCAGAAACGATAGAGTTAATTTGTTTCATTATAGGATTAGTTTTTGTTTGTTGTTTTGAGAAAAAAGGGCTGTCCTCGTCAAGAAGAGACAGCCCTTAGTTTGTTTCATTTTATATATCTTTCCTCATTGAGGAAAACATGTTTATTATTCTGTTACAGGTACAAGTTTGATGAGAGCGATTGCGGAACTATCACCCTTTGTAATCTTATGAGCACCTGCCTCAAGAACAACTGTTGTAGGAGCTCCTGCCTGCTTTACGCCATCTACCTTTACATTAGTTTTTGTACCAGAAACGCCATAATATACATACAGAGTCATCTTCTGAGATGTGGTGAAAGAAACTTCAGTATTACTTTCCATCTTAAGACTTGCAGAATAAGTAGTACCTTCAATAACAGTTTCTTCTACTTTTACATTCTTAGCTGAACCTGTCAAAACAAATGCACTATTAGAAGGAACAGCCTCCTTTCCGTTCGCTGTAAAGCTGCAAATTACAGTACCCTCGATAACTGGAGTATCAGGAGTTGGATCAGGAGTTGGGTCTGGGGTAGGATCTGGAGTAGGATTTACTGTGCCACCATCGCCAGAAGCATTGCTCTCACCGAACACTTTAACAACACCAGAAGTATAAGCATCAAGAATGCTTGCCAAAGCAGGCCATGGCTGCTGATGACCATTTGTTACGACTGTCTCATCAGGAATAACGAAATCAATATCACCATGATTCAAACGACCTGCACCATAGAAACCTTCTACGATAGAAGGAACATCTTCTGCCTTATCAGCAACGTATGTATACATGACGCTTGAGTTGGTATCGAAGTTATTGTAAGAAGTACCACCAACCAAAGTCTTTACGCTTGTAGGAACCTGCTCACTTGGATCAGAAACCTCGTAGGCATCAAAGCTTGTATTGTTTTCTGCGTATGTGATATAGCTGAAGTTTTCTGGCTTGTTGGCAAATACATTGCCGTATGCCTTAATCAAACCACCATTCTCACCAGAGAAAGTACCATCGCCCTTGGCATCAGTACCCTGCTGAGAACTCATGATAGGACGCTTGGTTGCATCAAAGTAGTTAGACTCCATGAACACACTTGAACCCATTGTTGCACCAATACCATAAACATCATTGTGCTGATAGTAGTTGTTGTACATGTGAACACTCATGGTACGAACGCGAGCCATACGAGAGTCTGAATGGTCGAACCAGTTGTGGTGATAAGTGATATAGTTAGGACCAGTTTCACTCTTCATACCACACATAGAAGCCTTACCATTATCCCAGAAGCGGTTGTAAGCTACAGTAATATACTGAGAGTCAGCCTTGATATCTACAGTACCGTCACCCTTAGCCTGGTCGGCAGCGCCACCCTTCTTGCCATAGAAGAGATCCATGTTGTGAATCCATACATGAGAGTTATCAGTATCAAGAGACATAGCATCATCCAGACAACGCATGATAGCAAAGTTACGGAACTCTACACTCTCAGCCTCTCTAAGCAAGAAGCCGAAGCCATATACGGTAGCATCATCACCGACACCTTCGAATGTCATATTCATCTTAGCTCCCTTAACCTGCAAGCCTTCTGCAGAACTTGAAATGTGATCCAAATCAGAAAGATTTACCTTACCGATGATACGGAAGGCGATAGGAGTAGTATCCTTGCCCTTAGAATAAGCATCAATAATAGACTGAAGACCTGTAATCGTCTCTGGCTTACCTGTATTGACTGTTGTAGAAACGGTCTTAGCTGTCTTGGCTGTAATATACAGAACCTTAGCACCAGCCTTCAAAGTACCATCATTATTATAAGCACCTACACCATCATACTTGAAATGAGCAAAGCCCTCACGGTTGTAGCTCTTTACTACCAAGTTAGAAGCAGTATTGGCACCAGCAATCTCTGTACCTTCAGCATTTACAGGAACAACCTTTACAGAATAAGTACCAGCCTTCAAACCGAGAACATCAGCACGATAGTAAGATTTATACTGACGAATCAGCTGAGCATCAATCTTCTTGTCATCTACATATACATTATAAGAAGAAGCGCCCTCGAATGGAGCCCACTTCAGGTAGGCAGACTCCTGCCAGCCCTTTGCCTCAGTAATCTGAATCACACCTGCAGGATTGTCAATATCACCACTATCGCCCTGATCGGCCTTCTTAGCAAAGCTGATGGCTTGAACTGAAGCATTGTACTCATCATTCTCTGAACCTGATTTAGGTGCGATGATTGCCTTATCACCTTCGAACTTCACACTTGTCAAGTCTGCAGTATTATAATATTTCACATCACCCGACTTGGTGGTAACATACATCTGGTTCACCTTGCTGTTACGAGCAACGGCATGGGTAATCTTGTCGGTAGAACCAGGAGTATCGGAAGATCCGCCACCTACAGTCTCAACCTTGATGCTATAGATGTTCATACCACCAACATTGGTTGTCAATACGACATCACCATCAGCAGTTACTGTTCCGACGTTTGTTACTTTATCTGCAGAAGTAGCATTAAAAGAACCAGAAACAGGAGTAATGTTTGTTGCATTCAATCCACGAGCAACGTCAGTTTTACCAGTACCGCAGCTAACAGTTACTTTCTGACCAGCCTTCAGACTTGGAATAATCAAAGAAACACCATTTCCGTTCAATTCCAAGCGAGAAGAACCATAGTTCAAGCGAACCTTTGCCTTTCCTTCTTCTTTTGTTGTAGGAGCACCAGCAGTAAACTTCAAACCTTTAGCATAAGCCAATTCTGAGCCATTTGCAACAAGAGCTTCATTCTCCAAAGCTAAGGTATAGCCGTAGCGATTAGTTCCCAATACCCAATTAGCATCAGCTGCACATAAAGCCTTGTCAGCCTCGCTCATTGCGCCAAATGTCCATGTCTGTGCCATAGCAGCACTCAAGCTCATCAAGAGGAGTGCCAAAGTAAATACCATTTTCTTCATTTTACGTTCCTCCTTTTTTACTTGATGATTACTTTCTTACCATTCACAATGTAGATGCCCTTGTTCAGGTTCTGGGTAGAAGTACCCACAAGCTGACCGTTGAGATTGAACACCTTGCCTGCGAGAACCTTGTTGCTTGTCTCAATGTTGCTGATACCAGTAGTGATATAAGCAAAAGAAAGTTTTACAAGCGACATGTCCTGAGTCTCATCAGTACCATCGACATAACTAAGAGTTACATTGTCACCATCGAAGGTGATTTCATTGACGGTCTTGCTAACCTGCGAGCCGTCGATTGTTACGGTTTGCTTGTTGTCTGCCATCGCAGCAGTAGACAAAAGCACTCCTAACAACATGAAGTACACTTTTTTCATTGTTTTTAGCGTTTTAGTAGATTTGTTGTTTTGAGTTTCTGCTGCAAAAGTAAAACAAAATAATAAAGGATGGAAACGTTTTCGTAAAAAAAGCTACGCAAACGTTTACATAAGTGGCGCTCTGACAATTTATCATTCACCAGGGCAAAAGACTATCAAAATGGCATAAAAAGAAGCAAAATCAACCCAAAGAAACTGCCGCTTAATACTGGAGAAATCTTGCTCTTATACTATCATAAATGTTTTGTTTAGCCTACAAAAATCTCCGTTCCGTGATACGGAACCGCCATTCCGTGATACGGAACGGCCGTTCCAAAGTTCGGAATGCACATTCCGTATCACGGAACGGAGATTTATCTACAGAGACAGAACAAATTCATAATGAACAGAAAACAATTTGCATAGTATGAATGTAACTACGTGTGCCACGGCCGTAAGAAATCTTTTGAGCACTTTACTTGAAGAGAAACAAAAAAGCTGACTCTCGTAAGAAAGTCAGCCTTTTGTGTGGTACCACCAGGAATCGAACCGGGGACACAAGGATTTTCAGTCCTTTGCTCTACCAACTGAGCTATGGCACCATTGAAATTTATGCTTCACAAGGCGGGAAGCCTTATTTGCGGGTGCAAAGGTAATATTTTATTTTGGTTCTTGCAAATATTTTAGCAACTTTCTTTCAAAAAAGCAAAAAAAAGACATATTACTTGGGCTTTTCATCCTATTTTCTTATCTTTGCAAGAGGTTTTAGAATAAACCTATCGGGATTTAGCGCAGTTGGTAGCGCACTACGTTCGGGACGTAGGGGTCGGGCGTTCGAGTCGCCTAATCCCGACTTTTATGAGAAGTATATTCTATCTTCAACGCAACGATCGAAACGCAATTATCGTCATATTGATGATAATAGCTATCATTTGCTCACTTATTATCTTCATCGGAGGCGAGGACGACGGTTCCAGCTATGGAGCTGCCGACTCTACCCTCACCAAGCACCCGGAACGTGTAGACAAGGAACACCCTTTATATTATAAGGTAGACGAAGAGATACACGAAGTCTTCGCCTTCGATCCCAATACTGCCGACAGCACCGACCTGCTCAGGTTGGGGTTGCAGGAATGGCAGGTGAGAAACATCTACCGCTACCGTGCCAAGGGCGGTATCTACAGACGGCCCGAAGACTTTGCCCGTCTTTATGGTCTCACCAAGAAACAATACGAGACCTTACGCCCCTATATAATAATAGGTGAAGACTACCGACCGGCAGCCGACTACTACGGACAGCAAAAAGACTATGCTTACAGCCGACAAGCGAGAGAAGAAGGGAAAACGGAGAAAGGCCAAGCCACAGGCGAGAAAGGCGAAGAGAAGATTTACAGTTATCCACAGAAGTTGAAAGCTGGCGAGCATGTCAGCCTGAACTCTGCCGACACCACCGAGCTGAAGAAGATTCCAGGTATCGGCAGCGCATACTCGCGTGCCATCGTGAGATACAGGGAACGCTTGGGTGGATACGTCAATGCCAACCAACTGTTGGAGATAGAAGGTTTCCCTGAGGAGGCGCTGTCATTCATGCAAGTAGAGAAAGACAAGATAACGAAACTGAAGATCAACAAGCTCACGATGAGTCAGCTTCGCCGACATCCCTATCTCAACTTCTACCAGGCACGCGACATCTGCGACTATCGCCGACTGCACGGTCCCATCAAGAGCCTGCAGCAGCTATCGCTCCTCAAGACTTTTCCTCCTGCACAGATAGAACGCCTGGAACCTTACGTGTCGTACGAATAAGATGCGGATTTGGTTCACGTAAAATGCGAAGATTGACGAATGACAGACGAAGCATTAAAGTACGCCCAACTGATGCAGGAAAATAATGAGGATGCAGAGAGGGCAGACGAAACGTACCATGAAAAGATAAACGCCAAAGAACGTGCCACGAAGGGTTGACCAATTGGTAAACTCGTCATGCACCACCTTCTTTGGAATATACCATCCCACAAAGATACAGGTAAAGAAAGAAGCCATCGGCATGAGCCATTGTGCCGTGAAGTTGTCGCAACAGTTGAGGAACGACTTGCCAAAGAAGGTGAGTTCGGGAACCGCACCGCAAGACAAGGCACAGAAGACACCTATCACACAACAAGCCACCGTCTCTATCCAGGCTCCGCCACGGCGGGAAATATGCATCTCCTCATAGAAGAAAGCCGTACCTATCTCGTGCATGGAGATGGTGGAGGTAAGCGCCGCCAATACAAGCAGGGCATAGAAAAGCACCGAGATGACATAACCCACCACAGGCATGGAGGCAAAAGCCTCATTGAACACATTGGGCAGGGTGATGAAGATAAGCGAAGGACCGCTGTCGGGCTGCACGCCCACGGAGAAGGCTGCAGGAAAGATCATCAGTCCTGCCAGGATGGCTATCAGCGTGTCGAGGAAAGCTATCTGTGTGGCAGTCTTAAGAAGATTGGTCTGACGGCTGAAGTAGGAGGCATAGGTACAAAGACAGGCCGTGCCAAGACTCAGCGAGAAGAAAGCCTGTCCCAAAGCCTCTATCATCACATTCGGATCTACCTTAGAGAAGTCGGGCTTCAGCAAGAACTCCACACCCTTCCAGGCTCCCTGCAAAGAGCAGGAAGCAACTACCAGCACCACCAACAGCACAAAGAGCAGGGGCATCAGTATCTTGGAAGCACGCTCTATACCATTGCGCACACCCTTGATCACCACCACATGAGTCAGCAGGATGAAGGCGATGGTCCACAAAGTGGGCCGCACCGCATCCGAAGAGAAAGAGGCAAAGTACTCCTTTACGAAATTGGCATCGCCCTGCACCTCGGCCATGATGCTAGCATAGAGATACTGCAGGCACCAGCCAGCCACCACCGCATAGAAGCCCAGGATAATCATCGAGGTAAAGACACCCATATAGCCGATAACGCCCCAGGGCTTGCCGTTGGAAAGATTCTTGTACGACCTTGCCGCATTGGCTGCAGAATGACGACCGATAATAAACTCTGCCACCATGCCAGGAATGCCCAACATAAAGATGCACACGAGATAGATAAGAATGAAGGCTGCGCCACCATTCTGCCCTGTCATATAGGGAAAGCGCCATATATTGCCCAAGCCCACTGCCGATCCTGCCGTGGCAAGGATCACGCCCAACTTGCTGCCAAAGCTGCCTCTGCTGTTTTCCATTTTCTCTCTTTTTTATATGGTTGATATGATTGATTTACCCCTTTACAGGATGCCTTCGAGAAGTCCCAACTGATTGAGGAACACCAAAAGGATGAGTACCGGGCACACGAAACGCACCAAGAACAGATAGACGAAGAAGAGATTTCCCTTCAATGTTCCCCAGTTGGTAAACTCGTCCCTGACCAGCTTCTTGGGCACATACCAGCCTATGAACAGACAGGTAAGGAAGCCTGCTACAGGCAGGAACACCTGCCCCGTGACAAAGTCGAACCAGTCGAACAACGACTTGCCGGCAAACGTGAGCGCATCTGTAGCCCCTAAAGACAGCGAGCAGAAAGCACCTATCACCGCACAAGACACGGTGACAATCAAAGCGCCACTCTTGCGGCCTACCTTCAGCTCCTCATAGAAGAAAGAGGTGTTGACCTCATGGAGTGACATGAGCGATGTAAGAGCCGCCAAGGACAAAAGAACATAAAACAACAGCGAGATTATCCAGCCCAGGACAGGAACTGCCGCGAAAGCCTCATTGAAGACATTGGGCAGAGTGATGAAGATGAGTGACGGGCCACTATCGGGCGAGACACCCACAGAGAAAGCCGCAGGGAAGATCATCAGTCCGGCAAGTATAGCCACCATGAAATCGATGACTGATATCTGCAGGGCTGTCTTAAACAGATTGGTCTGTCGGCTGAAGTAGGAAGCATAGGTACAGATACAACCCATACCGATGCTGAGCGAATAGAACGACTGCCCCAAGGCACCCAAGAAAACGCCGTTGTCCACCTTGGAGAAGTCGGGCTTCAGCAAGAACTCAACGCCCTTTCCGGCATTAGGCAACAGGCAGGCAGCCACCACGATGATAAGCAGGAGGATGAACAAGACGGGCATCATAATCTTTGACGCCTTCTCGATACCTCCACGAACACCATGGATAATCACAAAATGACAAATCAGAAAGATGACTACCGTCCACATGACAGGTCGTACAGGATCGGCAGAGAACTCCTTGAAGTACTCTGCCACAAAGGTTGGGTCGCCATGCAGCTCGCCCATGATGCTGGCATACACGTACTGTAGGCACCAACCCGACACGACGGCATAATAGCCCGTAATAAGGAAACCGGTAAGCACCTCCAAGTAACCCACCCACTTCCAGGCCTTGCCTCTCGACAGTTTGGTATAGGCACGGGCTGTATTTGAAGCGCCATGACGGCCTATGATAAACTCGGAAATCATACAGGGAATGCCCAAAAGGAGCACACACCCTATATAAACCAAGATGAAGGCTGCGCCACCTTCCTGGCCTGCCATATAAGGAAAGCGCCATACATTGCCTAAACCTACAGCGCCACCCGCAGTAGCAAGAATCAATCCTATCTTGCTACCAAAACTACCTCTATCTAATTCTGTCATTTTTATCCTTTCTCTATAATACGACTGCAAAATTATAAAATATTTTGCATATAAACGTATAAATTGAAAGTAAAAATGCAAATTAACTGCAAAAAGGCAACTTGACACGAATTAAGTGAGGTTGCCAAATCAGAAAAAAACTATTCTTCCAGCAGACTGTCACGCCACTTGCAGAAGGGATTGACAAGCAAATGGGAATTGTAGAAGCGCTTGTCGCCCGTCACCTCACGACCTATGAAGTCGGGCTTCTCGTAGGCCTCATCCTCACTGTCCAGTTCCACCTCTGCCATGACCAGTCCCTGGTTGTCGCCATAGAACTCGTCGACCTCAAAGACATGGTTGCCACTTTTTACCAGATAGCGACGCTTGTCGATGATGCCACCCTGGCACAACTGCAGCAGATGCTGTGCCTCATCGAGGGTTATCTCTTTCTCGAACTCATAACGCGTCATACCGCCATTTACCGACTTGCCCTTGATGGTAAGGTAAGCCTTGTCGTCGCGTGTGCGCACTCTCACCGTAGCTCCCTTCGCAGGAATATAGCCCTGCTGAATATGACTATCAGAAAAGGCGGCGCTCTTGTATGCGTCGCCTTTCTTGACAAGGAACTTTCTCTCTATTTCCAGTCCACTCATTGTTTTATTTTCTGTTATATCAGGATATGTTCCGTTACACGATGGTAGCCGAATAGATGGCAAAACAAATGGCCAATGCTATCAGCACGAAAAATATCCACTTGATGATTCTCTCACCCTTTTCAGCCTGCTTCTTCTCGTAAGCAGCATGCTTTGACTTTCTTAATTCTTTGTTACTACTCATAGTCGTTCTATATTATTAGGTTATTACTATTCTACATTCTCTTATTCTTCATTCTCAGAGGGGAACTCCATCAGGTAAGCCTTGATGAATCCGTCTATCTTGCCATCCATCACGCCATCGACATCGGAAGTCTGATAGTTGGTGCGATGGTCCTTGACACGACGGTCATCGAACACATAACTGCGTATCTGGCTTCCCCACTCTATCTTCTTCTTGCCTGCCTCTATCTTCGCCTTCGCCTCAAGGCGCTTCTTCATGGCGCGGTCGTAGAGTTGGCTCTTCAAGAGAAGCAGAGCCTTGGCACGGTTCTTTGGCTGGTCGCGCGTCTCGGTATTCTCGATGAGGATTTCCTCTTCCTCGCCTGTGTCGGGATCTGTATACCAATAACGTAGACGAACACCCGACTCTACCTTGTTGACATTCTGACCTCCGGCTCCACTGGAGCGGAAAGTATCCCAAGACAACTTGGCTGGGTCTACATATACCTCAATAGTCTCGTCGACCAAAGGCGTAACGAAGACACTTGCGAAACTGGTCATACGCTTGCCCTGAGCATTGAAAGGCGACACACGCACCAGGCGATGCACACCATTCTCGCTCTTCAGATAGCCATAGGCATACTCGTTTCCTTCTATCGTCATGGTAACACTCTTGATGCCAGCCTCATCGCCTTCCTGCATATCGGTAATGGTCACTTTGTAGCCATGAGCCTCAGCCCAGCGCATATACATACGCATCAGCATGGAAGCCCAGTCCTGACTCTCAGTACCACCGGCACCTGAGTTGATCTTCAGCACACAGTCCATCGGGTCTTCCTTCTGGCGCAACATGTTCTTCAGTTCCAAATCCTCAATGGCCTTGATGGCCTTGTCGTAGTCGGCATCCACCTCTTCCTCGGTCACCATTTCGTCTTTGTAGAAGTCGAAAGCCAACTGCAGCTCGTCTGCATACTGGCGCACGGCCTTGTAGCCGTCTATCCACTTCTGTATACCCTTCACTTTCTTCATCTGTTCCTGGGCATACTTTGGGTCCTCCCAGAAATCGGGAGCCTGTGTGCGGAGTTCTTCTTCCTCGAACTCCACCTGTTTCTGGTCTATATTGAGATAGCGATGCAGGGCGTCAGCGCGCTCCATCACATCCTTCAATTGGTCAGCTGTTATCATTAATTTATTATAAATTATTGAACTCTGAAAAGTTCAGAAGTTATAGAAGTTAAAGAAGTTATCACTCCTTCGGTCGTTAGAAGTTATAGCCAACAGCCTTATGCTGCATGTTACTCCTCATACATCTTGTCAATCTCTGCCTGATAGTTCTTATTGATAATAGGGCGACGAATCTTCAGCGTGTTGGTCAACTCGCCCGACTCCATAGAGAAGTGATGGGGCAAGAGGGTGATGCGCTTGATCTGCTCGTAATAGGCCAACTGCTGCTGCAGGGTATTGACACGCTCCTGCAACATCTTCTTCACCTGCTCGTTGGCACAAAGATCCTCACGACTGCTAAAGGCGATATGATGCTCACGTGCCCATTCCTCTACAAGGCGGAACTCCGGTACGATGAGTGCAGACACAAACTTGCGCTGGTCTGCAATGACTGCCACCTGGTCGATAAACTTGTCAACAAGCAACAGCGACTCCACCTGCTGGGGAGCGATATACTTGCCATTGGAAGTCTTGAACAAGTCCTTGATGCGCTCGGTGAGGAACAACTCGCCATCCTTCATATATCCAGCATCGCCAGTACGGAAGAAGCCCTCCTCATCGAACACCTTGGCATTGGTGGTGTCGCGATGATAATACCCCTTTGTAATGGTTGGACCCTTGAGCAATATCTCGTTGTCCTCGCCTATCTTGATCTGGATGCTGGAGATAGGGCGACCAACAGAACCGATGGTAAACTTCTTGTCGAGATGCACGCACGATACCGTGGCAAGACTCTCGGTCAAGCCATAGCCAACGACCATACCGATACCGACAGAGAGAATAAACTCCTCGACTTCCGGACTCACATAGGCACCTGCTGTGGGGAATATATTAGGATGTTCCAAGCCCAACTGCTTACGCACCATGCTCAGGATGGTCTTGTTGATAATCTTATATTCCAACTCGAGTGTCAAAGGAGGACGCTTGCCATTGGCAATATACTCTATGTTGCGCTTGCGACCTACGGCAAGGGCATGATAGAAAAGTTTCTTCTGTACAGAACCAGCCTCATCCATCTTGGCCTTTACGGCTATATACACCTTCTCCCAGAAGCGGGGCACGCTGCTCATACAGGTAGGATGTACCTGGCGCATGCTCTCCTGAATCTCGTGCGGATAAGTGTTGATAATCAACTGTGCTCCCTCGCTCAAACAGAGGTAAGCCCATCCACGCTCAAAGATATGGGTAAATGGTAGGAAGTTGATGACACGGTCTTTCTCAGAGACAGGCACTACCTCGTCGTTGGCTCTCAGGGCAGCATAATACTGTCCATAGGTCAGCATGACTCCCTTGCTGTCACCGGTAGTACCACTGGTATAAAGGATATTTGCCATATCATCCATGCTTGCCGACTGATACAAAGCCTCCACCTCAGTCTGTCGAGGCAGGTTCTCGCCCAACTTGATGAAGTCCTTGAAGTAAAGGGCAGCCGGGTCGTGAGTACTGATGCGCACGCTGGAGTCGAAGATGATGATACGCTCCAACGAAGGACAGAGAGCAAAGACACGATGTGCCTTGTCGTACTGGTCCTGCTCGCCTACAAAAAGGAAGCGCACCTGTCCGTCGTTAATCATATATTGTATCTGCTGCTCGCTGCTGGTAGCATAGAATGGAATCGAGCACACCTTGATGCCATAAGCACCAAAGTCGGTATAGAGATAATGCACGCAATTCTGGGAGAAAACAGCAATCTTGTCATGCGGCTTTGCACCGATGTTCAGCAAAGCATTGCTCACTTGTTTCACTCTCAGCGAAAACTGATTCCATGACACAGACTGCCACTTGTCGCTGCCAAACTTCTTGAACGTAAGTGCAGTTTTATCGCCATATTTATTGGCCAAATCGTGAATCAGTACCGAAAGATGACTTTTGACTTGCATAAGCATAATGTTTAATTATTGGATGCAAAGATAATAGAAAACATTAAGAAAACAAAATAAATCGGAATTTTATTTTGTCCTTATCCCGTTTTAGCTTAACTTTGCATCACAAATAAGACTAAGAGAGACAGATATGATGACACAAGAGGAATATGTAAGAGATGCCATCGGGTTGCTCAGCCAGCTGATTGCTACCCCTTCGACAAGTCGCAACGAGAAGGATGCCGCCGACATCATGGAGAAAGCCCTTCGCAACTATGGTTTCACGCCACATCGTGAAGCCAACAATGTATGGGTGATTGACCCACACTTCGACGAGCAGAAGCCCACTTTGCTACTCAATGCCCATATAGACACCGTGAAGCCTGTCGATTCATGGAGGCGCGATCCCTTTGCTCCTACAATAGAGGGCGACACGCTTTATGGTCTGGGCAGCAACGACTGTGGAGGCGGTCTGTGCTCACTACTGCAGACTTTCCGGATGCTGACAGAGAAAACACAGAACTACAACCTTATCTATTTAGCATCGGCCGAAGAGGAAGTGTCTGGCAAAGACGGCATCAGCCGAGCCTTGCCTCTCTTGCCAAAAATCGACCTGGCTATTGTGGGTGAGCCTACGGGCATGCAGCCTGCCGTGGCAGAGAAGGGACTGATGGTATTAGACGTGATAGCGCACGGAAAAAGCGGACATGCAGCCCGAAACGAAGGAGTAAACGCTATCTATGAGGCACTGGATGACATGCGATGGATTCGTGATTACAAGTTTGAGAAGGTGAGTCCTTTCTTAGGTTCTACCAAGATGACACTTACCGTGGTGAATGCAGGAACGCAACACAATGTGATTCCCGACACCTGCACCATGCTGGTGGATATCCGTACCAATGAGTTCTACGACAATGAGGAGTTGTTTCATTTTATCTGCCAGCACTTGAAGAGCGAAGTAAAAGCTCACAGTTTCCGTCTAAAATCATCCCGTATTGATCCTGAGCATCCTCTTATTAAGAAATGTGTAGCCATGGGAATGAAGCCTTTCGGTAGTCCTACCCTTAGCGACCAGGCGCTGATGCACTTCCCTTCGTTCAAGTTAGGTCCGGGCGAATCCTCCCGCTCCCATTCTGCAGACGAGTTTATCAAAATCAGCGAAATAGCTGATGCTATCGCCAAATACAAAGAGCTCTTAGATGGCGCTGCCATCTAAGAGCTCTACTCTATTCATCTATTATACCTTAATATATATGACATTACAAGGACTTACCAATATAAGCGAAAGGAACGGTGATATTGTCGGCATCTTCCTTCTCGTATGTAGTAGAAGGATCCTTAGAATAAGGCTGATCGGCATTGTCACTCATACTTGTGTCGTAAGGCAGACTGTCCATACCACTTGTACCAAAGGTAGAAACTAACATCACACCCAATCCCTTGCTTGCCACATCGGCAGCTGTAACACCAAGCTTAGCTAAAGGAATCGAGATTTCATAATGGAAATCGTATTTGGAAGACTCGTGTCCTAAGGTATTGAAATCGACATAAGTAGATGTACCCTTTGTCATATCGCCTATAAGACGGTTCTGTGACTCTCCATAACATTCTTTGATACCCTTTATCGTTTTGCTGAGAATACCCATACCATACTTCACAACAATGCCTGTCTCTTTATAGGCAACCTCTTCCAAAGCATTCAGTCCAGCGCTGCTTCCACCATAAATGAATGGACCATTGGTATTGTTGGTTGAGAAAACCACCACCTTGTTGACTGGGCTTTCGCAAGTAATGCCACTATCCCATAGAGTTCCACCTGCTGTAGTCTTACAATGATTGCCTATTCTTGTAGAGGCATTGTTGGTGTTGATGCCGATAAAGAATGGCATATTGTAATTAGGGAACAGGACACCATTATTACTGAGTGGGTAATCAGCTTCTGGAGCTACCACATCTTGAACGTTGGTCATCTCCCACATCAGATAGAGGTTATTATCGTCATAGCAACCATAAAGCGCATAGAGATCGACAGGAATCTCGTGCATGGAAGCATCCATATATACACGTGGGTCGTCATTGGCAGCACCCTGTGCTATAATCATACTCTCATCCCAATCGCTGATATCACCATCTACAGTAATGGTTTTCTTAACACCTGCACCATTAGGATTGGTCTGATACTGAGCGTCCAGATTCTGTGGATCAGGGGTAGGTGTTGGAGTTGGCTCAGGCTCTGGAGTTGGAGTTGGCTCTGCTGGCTCTGGGTTTGGGTTTGGAGTTGGTGCCACTACAGCACCTTCGTTTACTACCTTTTCAGCAGAAGCATTTGCACCATTGATAGGAGTACCAGCAGTACCATCATTGATGAAGAACTTAGCATTGAGGTATGCTGTAGGAATCGTTGCCTTATACCATCCTGTCTTACCATTATGAGAAGCAGAAGCATCGTAAGTCATCTTTACACCTGGCCATACAGAAGAAGATGTTTTACCATTATAGAAGTAGCAATAAACATTCTCCCAGTTGGAAGCATTATCGAAGTAAA
>ERZ1031078.122-NODE-122-length-25516-cov-7.398060_pt1 | contig 25516 bp, 22 predicted proteins | sample MGYA00518179_ERZ1031078 | MGnify/ENA primary metagenome ERZ1031078 (study PRJEB33719, sample SAMN04261274) | wastewater metagenome | biome: rural village; feature: human; material: feces | host: Homo sapiens | place: El Salvador | collected 2014-01-14 ... | reverse complement strand
TCCACAGCGTATCGAGCAGCGTATAGGCCGCTGTCACCGCTATGGGCAAAAATTCGATGTCGTCGTTATTAACTTCCTAAATAAAGCCAACGCCGCCGATATCCGCGTTTACGAGCTTCTTGACCAAAAATTTCAGTTGTTCAATGGTGTTTTCGGAACGTCCGACGAGGTCCTCGGCGCCATTGGCAACGGCGTCGATTTTGAAAAACGTATTGCCGCCATCTATCAACAATGCCGAACAACGGAAGAGATACAGGAAGCCTTCGATACACTACAATCGGAGTTGCAAGAACAGATTTCAGAAAAGATGCTGAAGGCTCGCACCACGCTTCTCGAAAACTTCGATGAGGCGGTCAAACAAAAACTGCGCACCGACCTTGTCGAGGCTCAGTCCAACCTTAACGAGTTCGAGAGTGTTCTGTGGCAGCTTACTCGCAGTTTCTTTGACGGACATGCCTTATTCGAAGAAGCCGACCACTCGTTTATGATAGACAAAGTCGTGGCTCACGATGCTAAAGACACTGATGGCATCATCGAATATGGATACTACATACTGCCTCCATCGAATAACCGCCGAAATTTCGTACTGCCGGAGAATTCGCAGCCGTACCGCGTTGGCTCTCCTTTGGCAAAGCACATGCTCAATACTCTGCTCAGCCAAAAGGCCGAGCCGTCTGAAATCGTTTTTGATTACTCAGGCTCGGAGATTAATGTCACCTTGCTTCGCCAACTTGTCGGCAATTCAGGCTGGTTGGTAGTGGACAAGTTGACGATAGATTCGTTTGAGCGAGAGGATTATTTTCTTATGGGCTGTATCACCGACTCCGGCGATACTGTGTTCCCCGATACTGCCGAGCAAATGCTCAAACTGCCGGGCGAAAGCTCGCCGCTCGCCACCGAGATGACGCCCGAGCAGCAGTCCGTGCTCAATGATGCAATATCGGCTCGACGAGCCGATATTGTCGAGGATAATTCGAAGCGCAACGAAACTTTTTTTGACGAGGAGACCGACAAACTTGACTCGTGGGCGGAGGACGTAAAACAAGGGCTCGAGAAGGAGTTGCGAGACCTTGATGCCGAAATCAGGTTACGTAGGAGCGAATCCAGACGCACTTCACGTCTTGAAGAGAGGGTGTGCATCCAGCGCGAAATCCGAGACCTTGAAAAGCGACGCAGCGAAAAGCGCCTTAACCTCTACCAAGCTCAAGACGAAGTGGACGCTAAGAGAGAAGCCCTCCTCGACGAGGTTGAAGCTATGCTCGCCCAGAAGACCGAGCAAAACCGCTTACTCACCATTCATTGGAGAATAAAATGAAACGACATACAAAGCTCAGTATACAATGGTTCTATGACATTCTTGAAAAAGGAGAATGCGACATCGTGGATTTCAAAGAGCACTTTGATGACCGTGACGCAAGATACACGGGTGGATTCCTGAATTGCAGATCAATCCGATGGACAAATTTCCACCAAGCTGAGGGAAATTTCAAATAGGTTTAAATGCGTATACATACATATAATGAAAAAATAATAAAGCAACTACGTAGTATATTATGGAAACAGACAAACATAATAAAATCATATTGATGTATCTACGGAAGTATAAGGGTGTGGTTCTCGCTTTAGTGGGCATCCCCTTGCTGTTGAATGTTGCATGCTATTTTTCGCTACCGTTTTTTAATCAGGTTGGCAGTGCCGCTTGGTTAAGCTTTTGGGGCGGTTACTTAGGGTCTGCTATCATGGCTTGTGTCACATTGTATGTCTTACAAAAGCAACTTAAGCAGAATCATAATGAAAACGAAAGTAATAGGAATCACGTGCAAACAATGCACGAACAGGAAGTGCAAGAAAGATGGTTCAATGATCTGAAACAGGCGTGTATTAAATTGACTGTCGCATTTGACCATAATGATATTATTAAGGTACGAGACCTTGATCCGATGTCGGAATGTTTTAGAGAGAGATCGACACAGCTACTTGCACGGATGAACGAATCTGCATTTAATTTTGAAGTTACATTTAAGTATTTCAAAGGTACGTTGGAGGACGACAAATACAAAGTCTTGATGCATTGTGCGAATGAATATATGGCTCTTGTGTTAGATATGCACGCATTGTCAGTGTATGGCCAACTTCTAAAAGAGAAACTGGACGCAGACTTAACACCTGATGAGATTAAAAACAAGTTTATGCCTTTTATAGAAAGCCACAAGAGAGACCTAAATGGTTCGGATGTCAAGGATCGTGTGTGGAATTTGTTGCTTACGACACAATATTATAAATTAGAGTGCGTACAGGAAGTCTTACGGGTGATGATGAAACGAACTGACAACTTTAAGATGAAAGAAATTAGAGACACCATTACATCATTACTACGCACAGAGTACAATAAGATTAATCCGAAAGATGACACAGAAACTAAACAAACTGGAACTGACGTGGATAGGGAAGGATGATGAGCGCCCTGCCATAGAACCACGTATACTTATCGAAGACCCTACTCTCGACTATGGCGAGGTTGAAACCGGGACTTTGCCCAATGGCAAACCGTGGCCGGGCAATATGCTTATCCACGGAGACAACCTGCTCGCACTCCGCGCCTTGGAAGAAAACTTCACGGGCGCAGTCAAGTGTATATATATTGACCCACCGTATAATACTGGTTCTCGCATTAATGCAGACGGGGAGGAGGTCGGATATGATGATGGAATAGAACACTCAATATGGCTTGATATGATGTATCGTCGTTTTAAAATACTACACAAGCTATTACGTGAGGATGGGGCGTTGTTTGTGCATCTGGACGACAACGAATCTGATTATTGCAAGGTTATTCTTGATGAAATCTTTGGGCGAGAGAACTTCATGAATCGTGTTACTGTCGATGCTCGATCTCCATCGGCGTTTAGTACAGTTAACCCAGGAATGTTCGTTGCGTCGGAACACATATTGTTTTACGCTCGTAATCGAGCTAAATTGGTCGAAAATCGCATAAGAACACCTCGTAATCCGGATTATGCTTATAATAAATACATTGTTGATTATCAACAACCTTATACTCAGTGGAAGTTTATTTCTGTTGCGGAGGCGTTCTCTCTGCAAAAAACTCTTAAAAGTAAGAATCCTGAGAACATCTTAAAAGCATATAATAGATTCATCATAGATAATGCTGATAGAATTTGTCGTTATACGGCTATAAGCGACTCAGGTGCAGGGCAGAAGATCGTTGAGCTAAAGAAACAATCTATTGCTAATCCTAATGTTTTATATAAGCTTGAACGAGGCGATTTTGATGATGTATACGTAATTAATGGTCAACAATTAGCTTTTTATTCAAAAAACATCTGCCAAATAGATGGACAATTACAAGCGTCTAAGTTGCTTACAGATATTTGGACGGATATTGCATGGGAAGGCATAGCCAAGGAAGGCGATGTAACCTTCAAAAAAGGGAAAAAACCAGAAAGGCTGGTTAAGCGTTGTATTGAACTCGCAACCTCGTCTGAAAAAGATATTGTGTTAGATAGTTTTCTTGGAAGTGGAACTACAGCTGCTGTCGCACATAAAATGAATAGACGTTGGATTGGAATAGAATTCGCAAAACATGCGTACTCTCACAGCTTTCACCGTCTGAAACGTGTTATTTCGGGCGAAGATAATAGTGGTATCTCCAAGTCTCAGAACTGGCAAGGTGGCGGCGGCTTCAAGTTCTATGAGCTTGCTCCGAGCCTTCTTAATAAGGACAAATACGGTAATCTGGTAATCAATAAGGCGTATAATGCCGATATGCTGGCGGCCGCTATGGCCAAGCAGGAGGGCTTCACCTATCAGCCGAGCACCGAGCAATATTGGAAGCAAGGATATAGCTCGGAGCATGACTATATTTTCACCACCACGCAATTCCTTACAGCCGAGGCGTTGCAGCACCTGCACGAGCAGATGGCCGAGGACGAGTCGCTGCTGATATGCTGCACTCAGTTCCAACCGGAGTGCAACAACCGCTATCCGAACATCACTCTCAAGAAAATCCCCAAGATGCTTCTCGGCCACTGCGAGTTTGACCGTGACGATTACTCGCTCAATATAGTCCCGCTTCCCGAAATGCCGGAAGATGAGACAGACGACATTACCGACCCCGAGGAAGCACCGACATCCGACCACGAACCCAATTTGTTTGACATATAATATCGTTATGGAAAGATATATCAATAAAATAAGAATCAACGAGCTGTTCCATCTCAAGGATATTGACATTGAGATATCGGATAAGAACGCTCCGCATCTCATCCTTACAGGCAAGAATGGTAGCGGCAAGACCGTCCTGCTAAATGCCATAGCCAACTATCTCGACATAATCGCGAAAGATACCCGATTAGAGTTTCTTGAATATGAAAATATTCTTGATTACTGGGCCAATCGGCCGGTAAACAACGAGGCCCAGCGTGCCCAGGTCAAAAGGACCACGGACATTTACAAACAGAAAATCGCCGAGCTCAAAGGCTTGGTGGACATCAGTCTCAATGATGTCGTCAAGCTGGTTCAGGACTATCAAAAGGACGAATTTATCATCGCGTTCTATCAGGCAGCACGTAAGGCAGACTTTATCGAACCAAAGAACCCTACCAAGCCGGAATTTAACGGCAAACGTTCGGTAAGAACAGTCGTTACCGACCAACTTCTCAACTTTCTGTCTGACTTAAAGATACAGGAAGCATTGGCTCGGAATGAGGGTAATAATGTCGACGCAGAGGGGATAAAGGCTTGGCTCGGCAGTTTTGAAAATGTCCTTCGCCGGATTTTCGATGACGAGAACCTGAAGCTGGAGTTCAACTACCGGGACTACACTTTCAATATCGTCACCGATGGCAAGAGTTTCAGATTTACACAACTATCAGACGGCTTTGTCGCCGTGATTGAAATCGTTGCCGACCTTATACTGAAGATGCAGCCAACTGGATCCATATCGTCGAACTTCAACAAGCCCGGCATCGTGCTTATCGACGAAATAGAGACACACCTCCATCTAAAACTGCAAAAGGCGATAATGCCTATGCTGACAGCCTTATTCCCAAACATCCAGTTTATTGTGACGACACACTCGCCCTTTATACTGAGTTCCCTGCCCAACGCCACGGCGTATGACCTCGAACATCGCGAGCCGATAAGCAATCTGACGGAATATTCATATCAGTCACTGACTGAAGGATATTTCGGGGTGTCCACAGACTCCGATTATGCCCGTGGTCGTTATAACGAACTGAAGCGACTGCTTGATAAAGGCGAACTGAGCGAAAGCGAAAGACAGACCGCCCGCCAAATCCTTGAAGACCTCAAGAAGATACCCGAAGCCACGTCTCCGGAACTCGTAGGCGCTTACCGCCAGCTTGAGATAAAGCACAATACAACGATTAAAGGACTCATCGGGTAATGATTAGGGTTTATAAACATCCCGATGCCCCGGCATCGCTGGCTCAGAAATCTTCGTGGAATGCAGAGGATGTCGTCGCGCAGCCCCAGTCTGACCAAGACGGGAAGTGCTACTTGTGCGAACGGCTTAGAATAACGGACTTCCAAGTAGAACACCTTCGGAGTCGTGCCAACTTTCAGGAACAGACATTCGACTGGTCAAACCTGTTCTTGTGTTGTGGTTATTGCAATGCCAAAAAGTCCTCATCCTTTGATGAACTGCTCAATCCGGCTGAGTATAATGTAGAAGACTTGATTTGTCAGTCTCTTGATTTTCCAAATGCACGAGCCGTTTTCCAGCCAACGGATACGGTGACACGAAGCATTGAGGCAACGACAAACCTGTTGAACCGAATTTTCAATGGGACCAATAGGATGAGAACAATAAAGGAACAGCAATTCTATGACTATGCTGTCTCAAGAGTGACAAGTTTTCAGGCGCTTGCGCTCTCGTGGCTCAATAATGCTGATGAGAAAACCAGAAATGCTATCATCGAGGAACTGGACGTAAGATCTGAGTTTCTTGGATTTAAGTATTGGATTATAAAATCCGATGAGACTCTTTTGTCGACATTTGGCAAATACCTTATATGGCACAAGTCTTATGAATGCTGCAGTTAATATGATACGCCAGCGATTGTCGTTACGCGAACCGCTGGCAAAGGCGCTTGACCTCACCTCGCACATTATCGAAAAGCTTTCTTTGCAGAAGCCGCCGACAGAGACTGGCGCTCTTGCCGACTTCCTCAAGGAAGAAGTCGACAAGGTCAAATCGCTTGTGCCTTCGTTTAAGGACTTTGACCGAGATTTTCCCTCTCTGGCATTTTCCATCGCCACCGGTATAGGCAAAACCCGACTGATGGGCGCGATTGTGGCATATCTCTATTTGCACAAAGGTATTAAGCATTTTTTTATACTTGCGCCCAATCTTACGCTGTACAACAAGCTGATACACGATTTTGGAGACACGGCTTACGAGAAATATGTATTCAAAGGCATAAGTGAGTTTGTCAGCAATCCGCCGCAGATAGTGACCGGCGAGACCTACAACGAGCGTACGCCATCGATGTTCTCATCGTTGCAGATTAATATTTTTAATATCTCTAAATTTAACAAAGACAGCAAAGAAGGTAAGAAAGGTGCACCTAAGATGCGCCGACTTTCGGAATATATAGGCCAATCGTATTTTGATTACCTCGCCGGGATGCCCGATCTCGTAATCCTTATGGATGAGGCGCATCGTTACCATGCCGATGCGTCCAAGAAAGCTATCAACGAATTACGCCCGGTTCTCGGCTTCGAGATGACCGCTACGCCCCTTGACGAGAAAAACAAACCATTCAAGAATATCGTCTTTGAATACAATCTCGCCCAGGCGCTTGCCGACAAGCGTTATGTGAAAGACCCGACGGTAGCCGGACGCAAGAATTTCAAGAAGTCTAACTACACTGACGACGAAATCGAGATAATCAAGTTGGAAGACGGCATCACCGTACACGAGCGCACCAAACTTGCTATCGAGCTGTATGCCAAACAGACAGGAAGACGCGTTGTACACCCATTTATACTTGTGGCATGCCGTGACATCGGTCATGCAAAGAAAGTTAAGGAGTTACTCGAAAGCGACAAGATATTCCATGGCCGATACAAAGGCAAGGTGCTACAGATAGATAGTTCGACAAAGAAGGACGAGGATGTAGAGTCGCAATTTGTCGCCCTTGAGTCGCCCGACAATAAGATTGAAATTGTGGTACACGTCAATATGCTCAAAGAGGGTTGGGACGTAAATAACCTTTACACGATTATACCACTTCGAGCCGCCGATGCTGCCGTACTCATCGAACAGACTATAGGTCGCGGACTCCGTCTGCCATACGGAGGCGAACGAACAGGCAATCCTGATGTAGACAAACTTACTGTGATTGCCCACGACAACTTTGCCGCAGTAATTGATAAAGCCCAAAACGGCGACAGCGTATTAAACAAATTGACGTATGTCGAGCTTGACGATGATGATTTGACCCCGCAGTCAGGCAAAGTCGTGACGACAACCACTGCTGTCGTCAAGAGATACGAGGCTGCAGTCAAACAGGCACAGACTGACTACGAAAAGAAAGTGGCCGAACGTACTTGCGATGCAGTACGTGCCGTGCTTGAAGTTATCCCTATGGCAACCGAAAAAGTGGAGCATTATGGAGACTTGAATAAGCCTGAAATTATCAAGGTGATTAGGCTGAAAGCTGCCGAAGTCATTACCGAACGAGCCAAGGTCGCCACGCCGCTTTTTGCCGAGCAGGAGGCCGAAGAACAAATCAAGCAGCTTGACCAAGTAATCAAGCAAGTCGTGGTAGATTACGAGAAGAACGTAATCGAAATTCCGCGTCTTGTCGTTGAGCAGCCGCGCATCAAAGCCGTATTCGAAGATTTTGACCTTGATACGTCCGCTGGTTACAATCTTGATAAAGTCCACTATGAAATTCAAAGACAAAGCCTTGCTACAGGCGAAACAGATATCATAGCCGGCCGCAGTGGCAGCTCCAAAGGGAATCCGATAGATATTCTTGTGGCACGCCTTATTGATTTCGATGATGTGGACTATGACGAGTGTGCCGACTTGTTATACAAGCTTGCAGGGCAAGCCGTAGATGCGATAAAAGGCTATAATCCTGACATAGCACAAGATGATATTGCCGAGATTGTCAATGCTTATAAAGAGATTCTTGCAAACAACATATACAAACAGATGAAGCAGCACTTCCATATCGTGAAAGAAGAAACGTCTCCGACACGTGTGCTCCCTTTCAGCCGGATCCTTGACCAGCATCTCGTAGACAACGGATTTGGCAAACGCATGGTAAGCGACATTCCCGAAAAGAAATCGTGGGGCAGCAAGTATATTGTGCAGGGATTCCTGAAGTCGTATTATCCTGAAACGCGTTTTGACAGCACGACAGAATGGGATTTTGCATATATTCTTGAAAACGACCCCATAGTATTGAAGTGGCTGCGCCCTGTACCGCAACAATTCAATATCTACTGGTCTAACGGAGCCAAGCGGTACGAACCGGATTTTATTGTCGAGACAGCTGATGCAATATATATGTGTGAGACAAAAGCTGAGAAAAACGTTGACGATAACGATGTCCTTGACAAGGCTAATGCCGCACGCCGTTACTGCAAGATTGCCGGAGACTATGCGGTACAGCATGGCGGAAAACCATGGCGATACATATTGATTCCGCATACCGCGGTAGATCGTCTTTCGAGCTTTAAGGCTGTTGTCAATGCCTCACAGTTATATTGAAGTCACTCTAATACGCTTATTAAGGTTGTTATGGGAAAGGAAATATAGTTTATATTGTATAATCTGCCGGATGGAAGCGGCGGCGTACAGACGTATGTCGAAGATGAAACGCTGTGGCTTACGCAAAAGGCAATGGCTCAGCTATTTGGTGTAGAGGTCAACACTATAAACTATCAACTTAAAGAGATATACACAAGCAATGAGTTGGCACAGGAGGCAACTATTCGAAAAATTAGAATAGTTCAGCAGGAGGGCAATCGGCAGGTGGAGCGCGACTGGATTTTCTACAACCTTGATGCAATTATCAGTGTGGGCTATCGCGTTAATTCGCAGCGTGCTACGTATTGCGCCGGGTCGGGGCCGACGGGGAGGGGCGGTATGTCGCGAATAATGCGTAACTTTGTGGGCGAATACTAACGCATGATGATGTCTCGCAGCCGAGCGATGCTCGGCTGTGCGAGACTACGATATTGATATGAAAGATTTTTTTGCGCTGTTGCGCCGCTTTGTTCCTCCGTATAAGAAGTATCTGGCTCTGAACATTTTGTTCAATGTGCTGGCGGCGCTGCTGACGCTGTTCTCATTTGCGCTGATTATCCCGATATTGGAGATGCTGTTCAAAATCAATGCCACGCATTATGTGTATATGACGATGGCGGACGGCTCGTTCAAGGAGGTGGTAGTCAACAATTTCTATTATTACACACAGGAGGCTGTGGCGCTGTACGGGCCGTCGGCGACGCTGGCGCTGCTGGCTGTGGCGCTGGTGGTGATGACGGCTCTGAAGACAGGAGCTACGTACCTCAGTTTGTATTACATCATTCCGCTGCGCAGCGGAATTGTGCGCGATATCCGCAATGAGGTTTATGACAAGATTACGCGGCTGCCCATAGGGTTCTTTACGGGCGAACGCAAGGGCGATGTGATGGCGCGTATGAGCGGCGATGTGGCCGAAATCGAGAATTCGGTGATGGCGTCGCTGGATATGATGTTCAAAAATCCGGTGATGATTGTCGTGTGCCTGGCTATGATGGTGGCCGTGTCGTGGCAGCTGACTGTGTTTGTGTTTGTGCTGCTGCCTTTGGCCGGAATGGTTATGGGTCGTGTAGGCAAACGCCTTAAGCGTCAGTCGCTTGAGGGGCAGAACCAATGGGGTGTATTGATGTCCAATATCGAGGAGACCCTTGGCGGACTGCGCATCATCAAGGCTTTCAACGCCGAAGATAAGGTACGTGCACGTTTCCATCGCGAGAATCAGGAGTTCTATCGTCTGTCCAATCGTATAGCGCGTCGCCAGTCGTTGGCTCATCCGATGAGCGAGTTTTTGGGTACGGCGGCCATCGCGATAGTGCTGTGGTTTGGCGGTACGCTCATTTTGGGCGGCAGCGCCGGCATTGATGCCCCGCAGTTTATATATTACATGGTGATATTTTACAGCATCATCAATCCGGCCAAAGACTTGAGCAAGGCAGCCTACTCGGTTCAGAAGGGTCTGGCGTCGATGCAGCGCGTCGACAAGATTCTCGGGGCGGTCAATCCCATCGCCGATCCGGAGCATCCCAAGACGTTGCCGCCACATGCCGGAGCTATCAGCTACAAGCATGTATCTTTCAGCTACGGCGACCATGAAGTCATAGATGATGTCAGCTTGGACATCCCGGCAGGCGCTACCGTGGCCCTGGTGGGACAGAGCGGCAGCGGCAAGTCCACGCTGGCCGATTTGCTGCCGCGCTTCTACGACGTGGACAGCGGCAGCATCACCGTCGACGGCATCGATATCCGCGATGTGCGCGTACACGACCTGCGTGCGCTTATGGGTAATGTCAATCAGGAAGCTATATTGTTCAACGACACGTTCTTCAATAATATCACCTTCGGCGCGCCTGCCGGAGCCACCCAAGAGCAAGTAGAGCAGGCCGCCCGTATCGCTAATGCTCACGACTTTATCATCGAAAGTCCCGAGGGTTATCAGACCAATATCGGCGACCGCGGCTGCCGCCTCAGCGGAGGCCAGCGCCAGCGCGTATCCATAGCGCGAGCCATACTCAAGAATCCGCCCGTGCTGATACTGGACGAAGCCACCAGCGCCCTCGATAGCGAGAGCGAGCAACTGGTCCAGCAGGCACTCGAACGCCTGATGCAAGACCGTACTACACTGGTGATTGCGCACAGGCTCTCGACCATACGCAATGCCGACATGATTTGCGTCATGCACGAAGGCCGTATTGTCGAACGCGGCACTCACGACCAACTGCTGGCCCTTGACGGATACTACAAGCGTCTGGTAGATATGCAGTCATTCTGACTGCCGCGCCGCCATGCCGTCCGCCATATCGCGGAAAATGCGTAATTTTGCATGACTTTAGTGACCCTAAGGTCCCTAAGGACGCTAACAAAAGACTGAATTCACAGAAAATACACTATGAGTCGTACACCACAAGAAATGCCGGGAGTGACCCTGCTGGGCAATACCGGCGTCAAATATCCCACCGACTACTGTCCCGAGATGCTTGAGACCTTTGACAATAAGCATCCCGACAACGAATATCTCGTGACCTTCACCTGTCCCGAATTTACGGCGTTGTGTCCCAAGACCGGACAGCCCGATTTCGGCAAAATCATCATCTCGTATATCCCGCGCACCAAGATGGTCGAGAGCAAGAGCCTGAAACTGTATCTGTTCTCGTTCCGCAACCACGGCGATTTCCACGAAGACTGCGTCAATATCATCATGAAGGACCTGTGCCGCTTGATGGATCCCAAGTACATCGAAGTCACCGGGCTTTTTGCACCGCGCGGCGGCATCTCCATTATTCCTTTTGCCAATTACGGCGACGAAGACCACAAGGAAATGGCTCGTGAGCGACTGATGGCCTCCTTCCGCAACGATATGTAATTCCCGGGTTACCACTATTGCAGACTATGAAAAAAGACACCCTGATGGTGGTGAGCGGAGGTATGGACTCCGTCACCATGCTTTGCGAATACGCCTCGCGCATCGCCATGGCCGTAACCTATGACTACGGCAGCAATCACAACGCGCGCGAAATTGAATGTGCTCGCTTCCAATGCGCCAAGCTTGGTATTCCGTTGATGGTTATTCCCCTGAAGTTTATCGGCGAGCATTTTGCCAGCTCGTTGCTCTCCGGCGCCGATGCCATTCCCGAAGGCAATTACGATGACGAAAACATGCGCAGCACCGTCGTGCCCTTCCGCAACGGCATCATGCTTTCCGTAGCCGCCGGCCTTGCCGAGACACACCACCTGGCGCACGTGATGCTGGCCAACCACAGCGGCGACCACGCTATTTATCCCGACTGTCGCCCGGCATTTGTCGAGAATATGTCGCGAGCCATCGCCGCCGGCACCTACGACGGCATTACCCTGCTGACGCCTTATACACACCTCACCAAGGGTCAGATAGCAAAACGCGGCGCCGCCATAGGCGTAGACTACAGCCATACATACAGCTGCTATCGCGGCGGCGAACACCATTGCGGCACCTGCGGCACCTGTCGCGAACGTCGCGAAGCCTTTCAGATTGCCGGCATTCCCGATCCCACCATATACGACGCGTAGTCCTCATGCCTCGAGATTTTGGCGTTTATGTCGGCTTGCAAAGTTAGTTCGTGCCCGAATAAGCAATGAAGAAGGGTCGTTTGCACGTCGTATCAGTGACGGCACAGCGAAAAATTGTGCGCATATAGCCTGAAATTGCAAAAAAAACGCTAACTTTGCATTCGCAATTTCGCCATGGCGGCGGAAGACCACATGGAGAGATGGCAGAGTGGTCGATTGCGGCGGTCTTGAAAACCGTTGAGGGTCACACCTCCGGGGGTTCGAATCCCTCTCTCTCCGCAATAAACATTGAGAATCAATGTTTTACAAACATAAGCACCCGATTTTACACCCTATAATGTAAAATTGGGTGCTTTTATATTATTTAATGAATCATCTTTGTGGTAGCAGATAAAAATATGATATCAGGTTTATCTGCTTAATCTGTTATTATCAATTCAGAATGTGTTCAGGAATGGGTGCTGTTGCAAATTTGAGAATTATTGAACGACAGAGCGAAGTCGAAGGCTTCCATCGGAGTATCTTGCACAAAATTTCCGGATTCATCGGCTGGATAATTCAGATGCAAATAGGGAACTGCCTCCTCTCCGCAATAAAGAATGTAAATCAAGCAATTGCAAGATCTGCACCTTCTATTGTATCCAAAATGCAAAGTTGGGACAATACGAATTAACACTAAAACCAAAAGTCTCTTATCAACAGGACACTATACAATAATGGCGCCCCTTTTTAAGGAAGATGCTCTTCCGGCACAGTGAAGCGTGCTTGGATAACAACCATATAATCAAAAGATCATAGCTTTGGGAAAAATTTCCCCACTTTATGTTTGTAGTTTCGATACTCATCACCGAAATCACGTTCAAGACGCTGTTCCTCGTTGTGGACTTGAACCATCATAATGAATACTACAACTACGAAGATGAGGACTGCCTGCCAAGAAAACAATATCGTGATAATGCCGAGATAATAAACTAATGTCCCACTGAGCATCGGATTGCGACTATAACGATATGGACCATTGGTCATTAGGTATTGAGTTCGTGGGGCAATCTCGTGCCCCATCGCATCAAACGGATTGCCTTTACCATGAATTTTCATATACACAACACTCCATATGGCCAAAGCTAACCCTGCAACAGCCAACATCCCACCCACTACCCATTGCCAGAAGGTCGGGACGATTAAGTCACTGCAAAGCCACATGAGCGTAGGTAGACCTATAATAAAAATAGTAAATCCAAGAAAGTAGCCGATGAACTGTCTCATAATTATCCCATTAATTAACATGCATGGTCTGCTTTTCTACCAATCGTTTTCTCTTATGTCTTGGGAAGAGTTGCCTCTATCCATCTGCAAAAATACAGAATTTCATTGAAATCCAATCAAATATCATCGAATTACATCCTAAATCCCCTATTTTTTTCTTGGCTCTTCTGCTGATTTTCGTACACCTTGCCGTAATTTATTAAACTGTTCTTTGGATACTGTTTCTTATCGTTTGCTTCAATCCTATATTACGCCACTAAAGCTAGCAAAGGTAATGCCGCAATCAGTGAGTTTAGATTTGGCATGGTCTTGGTGGGCTGGTTGACTAAATACGTATTGATGGCATTTAATTCATTCTTATAAAATATGCCGATGGCTTTGATAAACTCAGACATAACAAAATATTACTAGTTTAAGAATATTGTGATTTTATACTCTCACCGCCATGTATTTCTCCGGGTCGCGCAAAAAATCCATAAGATTTATAATATACACGCCTTCTTCATTCATGTAGGTAGGTTGTAGCCCGTTTACAATTACGATCCTGCGAAATCCGTCGCGAAGTTTACGTAGTGAGGTCAGTTCTTGATCTCGTTTTTCTTCTGTTTCCATCGCATAGGCCGATTGGATGTATACTCGCTCATAGCCACGGTTGCAGACGAAATCGATTTCCAGCGTCTTGCGCTGACGGGATCCATCCTCGATTTTCACTTCGGTAAACACCTGTCCTACATCCACCTTCATTCCAATAGCACGAAGCTCGTTGTAGAGCATATTCTCCATCATATGCGTTGGTTCTACTTGCCGAAATCCTAATCGGGCATTTCTCAGTCCCAAATCCTCAAAGTAATACTTAAACGGCGAATCTATGTATTTCCTTCCTTTAATGTCATAACGAGTAACACGTTCCAACACGAACGCATCCTCCATATATCCCAAGTAGAGACGTATGGTATCCACCGAAATGCTACTATGCTTTACACTTTTAAAAGTGTCTGCAATCTTTGGAGGATTGGTCAGACCACCCACACATGATGCCATGATGTCCACTAGTTCTGACAAATCGCTATCTTGACGAACTTCATATCGCTCTTTTATGTCACGCAAATAAGTCTGCTCCATCTGCTGTTCCAGATAACTCACCTTCTTGTTGACATCGTTTTCTAAAACGACCTGTGGCAATCCTCCATAGAGCATATATTCACGAATCATATCTTGCGAATAGTCATCACGGAAATCTGCTACTTCTCTGAAGGTCAATGGACGCACGTGTATTTCATCTCCTCGTCCACGAAACTCAGTGATTACATCCTTAGACAGGAATTTTGCATTAGAGCCAGTAACAAACACATCCACATTGCTTATGCTTAGGAATGAGTTCAATACATCCTCAAACTCGCTGACCATCTGTACTTCATCCAGCATAACATAATATTGACCGTCTGATGAAAGACGGCTATCTATGTAGTGAAGTAATGCGTCTGGGTCTCTCAAACTTTTATTCAGTCGGTTCTCCAAATTCACCCCTATGATATGGTCTTCTTTCACTCCTTGTTTTATGAGGTAGTTCTTGAAAAGGGTGAACAACAGGTATGACTTGCCGCATCTACGCATTCCTGTTATCACCTTTATCAACCCATTCCCACAACTGTGGATAAGTAGATCCAGATATTTATCTCTACGGATTTCCATATTCCTATTCGTTTATTTTGTGTAGATACACATTATTAACGACCACAAAGTTAGCCTTATTCCTTTATACACGCAAATTTCAAGGCAAGAAAATGAGTCAATGGTCACATTTTTAACTTTTACAAGGCAGTTTTTCCTTCATACAACGCCGATAGACATTATCAATAGTTGGGGCATCTCTAAGATGTATGCCACCCAAATTGTCAAGAATGTCAATGGCGAAGACTTCACTATGGCGGCTCTTGTCATGCAGGTGAATGGCTTCCAATTTCAAGGTAAGATATATATTGCTTTGGATGAAGGCTCTGATTACTACCGTATCTATGGAGAGAAGGATGGAACAACAAAAGAATATCATCATGATATTGCTTTTGATGAGCTTGGCGATGTACTTGACTCAATGATAGAGACTGGAGGTATGACCAAGGAAGAATACCAAGCAAAGGCAAAGGACTTTGCTTGACTAAAGTCAAAACGACGAAAAGAATTTTCTTTGGGTCAACGTATTGCCATTCCGAAAAATATGCGTACCTTTGCAGTCGGTTTGACCCGAAGGCATTAGCGCCTGCAAGGCGGACCATGACAAATAAAACTAAACACATACCCCAACTAACATTAAACAATGCAGTACGAAACCGTTTTCATTTTAACTCCCGTTTTGTCTGATGAACAGATGAAGGAAGCGGTAGCAAAGTTCAGCAAGGTACTCACCGATGCCGGTGCCAACCTTGTGAACACCGAAGAATGGGGCCTGCGCAAGCTGGCTTATCCTATCGCCAAGAAGTCCACGGGTTACTACACCCTGATTGAATTTGACGCCCCCACCAACGTCGTAAAGAAGCTCGAAACAGCTTTCCGTCGTGACGAACGCGTCGTTCGCTTCCTCACTTTCCGTCAGGACAAATACGCCGCCGAGTACGCTGCCAAGCGTCGCAGCCTCCGTGGCAAAAAGAACACCGAAACAACAACCGCCGAAGCACCCAAGGAGGACTAAACAATGGCACAGACACAATCCGAAATCCGCTACTTGACACCCATGTCGGTAGACGTTAAGAAGAAAAAATACTGCCGCTTCAAACGTGCAGGCATCAAGTACATCGACTACAAGGATCCCGAATTCCTCAAGAAATTCCTCAACGAGCAAGGCAAGATCCTGCCCCGTCGCATCACCGGCACTTCGCTGAAATTCCAGCGTCGCGTAGCTCAGGCCGTTAAGCGTGCCCGTCACCTGGCCCTGCTGCCCTACGTAACCGACCTTATGAAATAACAACCCCCATTCAAGGACCATATAAGATATGAAACTTATTCTTAAAGAAGACGTTGCAGGCCTTGGATACAAGGACGACGTTGTTGAAGTAAAGAACGGCTATGGCCGCAACTATCTGATTCCCACCGGACGCGGTGTCATCGCCACGCCCTCCGCGCTGAAAGTCCTCGCTGAGAATCTGCGTCAACGCGCACACAAGTTGGCTCAGCTCAAAGCCGATGCCGAGGCTCTCGCCGAAGCTCTCAAGGACGTCAAGCTGTCCATCGCTACCAAGGTCAGCGAGACCGGCACAATCTTCGGCTCGGTCAACGCAGCTCAGATTGTCGAGGCTCTCAAAGAAGCCGGACACGAAATCGACCGCAAACTCATCGCGCTCAAGCAACCCGTCAAGGAAGTGGGCAATTACACTGCTACTGTGAATATCTACAAAGAAGTCAGCGTAGAAATTCCCTTCGAAGTTGTTGCCGAATAATCCTTTAGGGCACGACACAGAACATCAAAAGGGCCAATCCCGTCAAGGGGTCGGCCCTTTTGATATTTTATACTTATGTCTCGGGGGGGGGGGGGAAAAAAAAGGCTGTCTGCGACTGTTGACAAAGACAGTCAAGAGGCGCACAAGAAGGCGGCAACCACAGCCAAAGCCATAATGACGGCCAAACCAACGCCCACGACAAGGCGCGAGGGCGTTAGGCTTCGCCACCGCTCCGGGATGTCGGAACCGACCATGGCACGCGTGTAATGCCGGACGACGAGCACACACAATAGCGCCGAACCCGTACCCACAATCGCCCCAACAATAATGTCGCCCGGATAGTGAACGCCCAGATATATACGGCTGTAGCACGTCATCAAGGCCCAAGCATATACAAAGGCAACGACGCCGCATCGACGCAGCAGTATGGCCACCGCAGCAGCGAGCACAAAGGTATTAGCGGCATGGCACGACGGAAAACCGTATCGTCCGCCACGGTATCCGTCGACGATATGCACCATCGAACTGAGTGGATTCTCCAAATTGGCCGGACGCAAGCGCTCGGCCATGGGGCGCAGCAATGATGCACAGGTCTGGTCGGCAATGGCCACGGCCAGCCCAACGGCCAGCGACAGTAGGATGCCGCGCCGCCACCCGTAGCGCCACAGCACGGCGGCGAAAATGGCCGCATACATGGGTATCCATACCCAGCGACCGGAGAACAGCATCATAAAATTGTCCATATACGCCGTATGCATGTCATTGATGGCAAGCAGCAGCGCCCGGTCTATGCTTATCAGGAAGTCCATCATGTCTCAACGTTTTGACAAGTCAGTGTATATGCTCTGCACCAACGCCTTGGCCGCGTGCACATCCGCGCTGTCGCCCTGCAACGTTGCCCCGGTGTCCGTACTCACGACCGAAAGACCGCGCTCGGTTACCAACCCGAACCACGACGGCTCGGAGACATATCCGAAACCGACAGTGCCGGTGTCCAGCAAGTCGCGCCCGAAAGGCAGCGAATCCCGTATCCCCATCAAGTGGAGGATGGTGGTGGCTATGGCACTTTGGCTGCCGATTTTGTCGACTACCACCGGAGTCCCGGCCAATGCCCCTCCGGTCATAACCAGCGGCACGTGGTGGCGGCGCATACGGTCCTCCAACCCCTGCGGCCATGCACCCCAATGGTCGGGGACAATCACAACTAAAGCACGATCCCACGCTCCGGAGGCATGCAGACGCCGCACAAAACGGCCGAGGCAGTCATCGGCATACGCAAAGGCATTCAGACGCTTGTCCTGCGCAAAACGGTCAAAAGGCACTTCGAAAGGCTCATGGCTGCTCGAAGTTTGTATGACTGTCAGCGTCGGGACTTTGTCCTTACGGCCCATAATATCACTCAACGCCCGGTCAAAGACAGGGCCATCGTGTACGCCCCACTTGCTCAGACGCTCGCCCACCGGAAAATCGGTATCACCCACCGGTCGGGCAAAGCCCGTGGCGTGCAAATATGCCCTGACGTTGGTAAAATCCAAATCGCCGCCATAGTAATAGGCCGTGCGATATCCTTTGGCAGCCAGCACCGTAGACAGCGTGGGTATCTTGTCAAACTTGTTGATATAGCGCAGCAGCGATGTCGAGGGCTGGGCCGGATAACCGCCCAAGATGGCGGTAAGGGCGCGATCGGTGCGGAAGCTCTCGGCATAGAACCGCGTCCATAGTGCACCCGTACATGCGATGCTGTCCAGATTGGCAGCTACGGCTTTACCTCCGAGACTCGGCATCAGTTCGGCCGAAAAACTTTCGAGAATGACGACATAAACGTCCGGGCGGGCCACCTTCAGCGACAGCCCGTAGGACGGTGCGACACTATCTGTATGCACCGCAGGACGATGAAATAGCGCATCGACTTCGGCCGATGCCTCTTTCGTGTCCATATATCGGAATTGGCTGCCAAGGTCATCCGTATGGCTGAACGAGTACATGAAACTGAACAGCGGATTGATTGCTGCATGGTTCAGCCGCATATCCTCGCTGAAGAACGCACGGGCGGGCGACATTGTGGACACAGTGATGCCGCCGCGTATGGGTATAATCATAATGCCGCACACCATCAGCCACACCATCGTCATCCAAATGCGGCGACGTAAGGGCTGACAAGATTGCTCCGGCACTCTGACACGCCGCACCACGAGGCGCATCCAGAGACCTATCGCCAATGTCAGAACGGCCATCAGCGCCACCACGCCCACCTCGACATACCACGGCAGGCTGGCCAGCGCCGAGGACGGGGATGTCACAAAATAAAACCACGGCGTCACATCCAGGCGGAAGCCCCAATAGGGATACAGCACCGCATCAAGCACATAGCCCACGGCAATAATGGCCGAAATTGACCACAGATAGACACGCAAAGCCTTTGACATCCAAGGCCGCACGACCCATATCGAAGCCACCACAAGCAGCAACACCGGCGCCACGAAATACGCCGACATAGACAAATCCATGGCCAAGCCGTGCCATAGCACCGCCGGGGCATCGGTCAAATCGCCCCACGTGTATTGCGGCTCAACGGCCATCCATAGCGGATGAGCCACCGCCATCACCAACAACATCGCAGCCCATACGGCCAAAAATATTTTGATACGTTGTTTCATACGAAAGCGTGTATATCGTAATCGCGTAATCCGAAGCGTAATCAAGTTTTCGCAAGCGTAACCCGAAAATCACCTCGCAAGCGCGTATCGTTCGAAGCGCGTCGGAGTACGTCCCGGCGCGTTTCGCCCTACAAATTTACCACTTTTTTCTTGTACGGCCACTATACATATCGGCGCGACTAATCCGAGATGCACCCGTTAAGGCACTGCCTCGTAATACTGAATATTGTAGGGACGCAATATATTGCGTCCGCAGTGACAGTGAAAATACAACATAATACGCACGAAACCATTATATTACCATCCTACTACACGGGCGCAATGTATTGCGCCCCTACCGGGCAGGCAATTTTGCCCCCTACGTAATTCTCCTTTACGATACTCCCTCCTCGGCGCCTGTATTTGGATATTAAATAAAAGAGCCGTGGATCCCGCAAAAAAAACGCACAAAAAACCTTTGCACATTCGAAGATATAGCTTAAATTTGCCATCACAATCCAATACCCTCGACCATGAACGTTGCAACACTTCGCGCTATCATCACCTGTGCCGGTCTCGCCATCATCACGGCGGCACGCGCGATTGCGCCCGAAAACAACGTCATTATCACCAAACTGGAAGCTGCATACACCATCGAAGCCGATTGCAGCAGCGCAGCGATATGCGTACGCGCCGAAGAAAAGCGCACATACACCGCCACACGAGCCAATGCCTCCGACATCTGGGCGACATTCTACGACGAGAGCATTTCGATTGACCGGGCCAAGGCTCCCGGAGCGACCCCGATATACCGAGCATGGGAAGACGACGACCTTTTTCACTCAGGCGCACGCGTATGCGTACTGCCCTTGAAAATCCGTGCAGGCAAGACCATCGAAGCCGTCGTCAAGCGCACCTACAAAGACCCGATGCAATTCACAAAAGTCATCATCGCCCCCAATGTCCCGGTGCGCGAAGGTCGCTGGGCCATTGAGATACCGCCGGCATTGGCATCTCAGATATCCGTAAAGGCACTACGCCTGCCCGCAACGGCACACCTTGACAGCATCATCTCAGACAAAGGCGCCAAGATCTACACACTGACAGCCAAGGATATTCCGGCTTTTACCGAAGAGAAATACATACCCTCGCCCTTGGCCGTAGTACCGGTACTGGCCATATCCGGCATGGCCGGCAATTGGCACGACCTGCACCGCTATCTGCACTCGCTGGTAGACCCGAAAATCGATGAAGCGCCCGCGGCTGCCGACCTTGCGCGACAACTGACAGCAGACATCCCGGGCAACGAAATCAAAGCCAAAATTGACACCATAGCTCGGTGGGTACGACGCAATATAAGATACGTAGCCATCGAAAACGGCAAATACGCCTTCAGCCCCGACCGTCCGGACGATGTTCTGGCCAAACGCTACGGCGATTGTAAAGGCAGTGCATGCCTGATACGCGCGATGTTGCGTGCCGTAGGCATCGACGGTCGTATGGTATGGATAGGCACGCGCGACGACGTAATCGGCGATTGGGACACGATGCCGTCGCTGGGCTGCGGCAACCACATGATAGCCGCGGCCATACTGCCGGATACCGTCATTTATCTTGACGGGACCGTACGTAATGCCCCCGACGGCTTTGTGCCGCCATCCATAGCCGGAGCACAGGCACTTATCGAAAACGGGCAGGACGGGATGCTGCTCCGCGTTCCCGATGACCCCAAGTCGCACGGAGCCACGATGCTGACCGGCACTGCATCCGTGGCCGAAGATATGCGTACACTTTGCGGACGACTGGCACTCGCAGCTTCAGGCAGCCAGATTCCATACCTGTCATCTATCACCGATGCCATACAAACATCGCGTCGAGACATATATCTGGAAGGCATACTCACCGGCGGCAGCCGTAGTTGCCATCTCGACAGCCTCAACGCGGTGCATAGTGCCGACGGTGCCATCATAGGCATCCAAGCAACGTACACCGACGATGGCGCAGTCATCTCCGCTTCCGGCGGCGCCAAGCTATATATAAATGTATCGCCGTTGCGCGGCATTAGCCTTCCGCTTTTCGACCTGCCCAAGAGACGCTACGATGCCAAAATTCCATTGGCCGATGATGCCGCAGCTGACATCACTATCTCTGTACCGAGCGGATACACAGCGGAGTACGCCACTCCCGCCGAGATATCCACGCATTGGTACGACCTAAGCATAGAGTACGTTCCGGACAACGACAACGTCCGCTGTCGAGCATCCTTCAAATGGAAGACGCCATACATCAGCCGCGCAGATATGGAGGCATGGAACGAGGCGGCACGCAAGGCACGGCGCATCATAACCACTCCGCTTTCGCTGAGCCGCATCAATGCGCAATGACCTTTTTCAGAGACCAACAACGCCTTAGACCGAGAATATCAGTCAATTAACCCATAAGACACCCCTACGACACCCAAAACAGACCAACCATCATGAAACCATCTCGTATTCTGCTACTTGCATTAGCCCTTATGGCGACAGCCACAGCATACGCCGGCATCGATGCCAAATTGTACAGACAAACAGCCAAGCGCATCTGGGGCGAGCCTGACACCCTGTTCCGCGCAGACATTCCCATACCCGACAGCATTGCAGACAAAGCCTCGGCGGTGATAATGATGCGGTTAGACCAAATAAGCACCGAACAACAAATTCAGAACACAATATACAAAGCTTCGGGAAGGACCAACCGCACACTGCGTCGCCACCTGCGCCGCACTATGGTCAAATTGCTGGACCAAAAGGCCGTAGAAGACTATGGCGATACCGAATTCGGAGTCAAGGAGAATATTAAGTATCGCGGGCTGCAGCTTTACGAAGCCAAGGACGTCTTTGGCGCACGTATACACAAGCCCGATGGGACAGTGGTCGAAATAGACGTGCCGGACAACGCCATCGAAGTGGCGCACGGCAAAAAGGCAGACAAGGGGCGCAAGTACAAGATTGCAATTCCGGGGCTGGCCGTGGGCGACATTCTCGAGTACTTTTTCTATGACGAAGAAATGGCCGAGGAATTCAGTCTCGACCCTATAGACATCAAATTCTATGACCGCTATCCGATACTGAACCGCGTAGTGTCGATGAAGATGTCACCGTATCTCACCACCGAGTATCGCACCTACAACGGCACGCCCACGCTCAAGGTCACTCGCGACAAAAAGGAAAACTACTGCGCTGATATACACGTAATCAATATTCCCGCTGTAGACTTCACCCTGTTCGTAATGCCCACCCGCCAGCTGCCGTTCATACGCCTGCAGACGCTCAACAACTCGTCCCTCGAATACCACGCACTGTCCTCGCGCAATGCCGGATTTTACGTCAACATCCTGCCGGGCAAGTACTATCGCGAAGTGGGCGAAGTGCTGCATGACGCCGAATACGAGTCTTCGCTTCCGGGCAAGGCCGTCAAAATTGCCAAGAACTACATCAAGGCCCACCCGGGCATGACCCAACGCCAAATTGTGGACGTGTTGTGGCTAACCCTGCAATACTGCGACGCCATCGATGATGACGATGACACGCCCAACTACTACGGAATGTGGAAAACATTGTATATGGCTGACTGCCTGGACAAACTGAAATCATACGATGAAGCCGGCACAGGCATCGGAGTCATCAATCCACGCAACGATGTCCCCACCACCGAACCTTCGGCATGGTACGACTTCTCGTTTGTAAACGTCATCGGCGACAGCGTATACTTCGCCAAGCCGCAGATGTGCTATATGCCCGGCGAGGACCCCGCTGCATATCAAGGCGAGAAAGGATACGCCCTCATGGGACCGCGAAAGGACATAAACAAACGCACGATTCCCGCCGAATTCACCGTCGAAGACCATAAGCACATCGGCAATCGCATCATCTCTAACGCCACCATAGACCTCGACCCGGACATGGGCACAGCCTCAGTCAAGGGCACGGCCACCTACACCGGCGGATGCAAGGAATTGGCGGGCAAACTCACCAATACCAACGAGTGGATAGCCAATGTCGAAGAACACCTCGGCATCAGCAAGAAATACGTAGACAAGGAATATGACGCCGTGGAGCGCGAAAACGAAGTGCGCGGCATTGTGTCCAAGGAACGTGCATTTATCCTGGGCACTCAGCCCGATTCGGTGCTATCCTACAAGATATCGGATCGCGGCATCCTGCCCGGTTCCAAAGGTCTCGAGCTGGAGGCCGAGTGCCATCTTTCGGACATCGTCTCGCCCTTAGGCGCCGACCTGAGTCTACACGCAGGCAAGCTGATAGGCAGCTTTGAGAAAGTCACCGGGCCGGAACGCACGCCGCTGCTGGACGCTATGATGCCCACGGCACGCCAATTCTCGCGCACAGTCACCATACACGTTCCCGAAGGATATACGGTAGACGAGACCTCGCTGCGCGACTTCGCATCCAACGTCAACAAGCCCATCGGCCAATTTGCCGTACAAGGCGCCGTCACCGCCGAAGGCGACATCCGGATTATAAGCATGTGGCGCGTCAAGATTCCCACCGTACCGCTGCATCTATGGCCGCAGTTGCTCGAAATACTTGACGGCGCGGCGGCCGCCACCGAGAAATCCATACTTCTCACCCGTAAATAGCACTCCCAAAGACACATAAATTGCGCCCCGGCGGACATTCCGTCGGGGCGCAACCACTTTGCCGAAACAGATGCGCGGGCAAGTCCCGCGTATCATATTTTGGGGACGAGCGGCGAGGTCGGCATCAGCCGCGGCCTCGGGCAATCACACTATTTCTTTCTCTTCCAGCCCTTGAAGTAGTTGCGCACGCGCTTGGACTCGGCGCAACAGAGAGCATCCTCGGGCAGGCTGGACATCAAGCCATAGAACCTCTTACGCATCCTACATTCCTGCTTCCACATGTCTTCCGCACCTTCCTCCGAAGCGTCAAAGTCCATATAATTGTCGATATTGAGGCCGGTTGCGACAGATTCAACATCCTGATTGGCACCAAGGTAGGTGAAAGTCCAGCCTTTGAGGCGCAACTCATCCACTAGCGCCTTGACCGTCGCCGAGGTATACTCCTGCGACGAGTTTTCCTCGCCATCGGTGATGACGGTCACCATCACGATATCCTCGTTCGCCACGCGAGTGCGCAAGTCGTTAATGGTCACTCCCATAGCATCGTACAGCGGCGTGCACTCCCCCGGGCGGTACTGCTCGGTAGTGATATTCTTCGTCTCCTCAGCCGGAGTGCCGTTGTAAATAAAGCGGAGGTGGCTGCTGTCAAAAGCCACCAGCGACACAAAATGACGCTGCGTATCATCCTCGGTCTGCGACTGCCGGATGGTGCTCAGCGTCTCGTTGACGCCGTCAAGTGCCTGCTTGTATATCGAGCACATCGAGCCGCTCTCGTCCAAGACGATAAGGTCGAAGAAACAGCGCTTGCCCTCCTTGCGAGCCCGCGCGACAGCCGTAGCATCGAATTCGAAGTCCTTTTCAAGACTCATCCCCGACACCTTTTTGTCGAGGCCCATCACTTTTCTGAATGTCTTGTTCATATCTGTAAATTTGTTTGAGGTGAATACTTTATATTTACTTTATATATCTTGATGTGAATACTTTACGTTTACTTTCATATATATTGTTCGTTTTGGCGTCGGCCGACTTCCGGCCGCCCTCCACATATATATACCGCGAGCAACCCAAAAGTAAATCCTTTTCGCCGAAAAAATTTCAGCCTCACCTAAAAACGAAGCGCAAAAAGCAATCCAATGCCCCGTCTTCCTGACTTCGTCAATGCGTACCCCAAAACTCCTCAGTGAACAATTTGGCAATT
>ERZ1031078.99-NODE-99-length-27923-cov-7.233494_pt1 | contig 27923 bp, 27 predicted proteins | sample MGYA00518179_ERZ1031078 | MGnify/ENA primary metagenome ERZ1031078 (study PRJEB33719, sample SAMN04261274) | wastewater metagenome | biome: rural village; feature: human; material: feces | host: Homo sapiens | place: El Salvador | collected 2014-01-14 ... | reverse complement strand
GAAAACATTCTCGGCAAGCTTGTTTCCGAAAAAGGAATGTATGTCAGTGAGAGAACTCAAGTAAGAGCTGATGACCGCGATTACAGCAAAGCTCTGACGGAAGCAATGAATAGTCTGCCGGCTGATATAATCAAAACGGACATGACTAAATCCGAAGTCAAAATCGAAAATGATACTCAAAAATCACGGTTTATAGATTCGGATAAGGGTGTGGTGTTTTATAACTCGTCAACAGGAGAAGTCACTGAACTGTCAGGCAAAAAAGCAGATAAAGCAAAGCAGTTCATGCGTGTCAAGGATGCGTATAACGGAGTTATCAATATATCTAATAACCCTAACTCAACACAAGAAGAGCGTCAAGCAGCAAGGCAAAACCTCGAAGAGACATACAATACATTTACCGAAAAATACGGCAGTCTCAACAGCAGAGGCGCAAAGTCAGACCTTCGCGGCGACGCGGAGTATTGGATGGTATCAGGGCTTGAGAAAAAAGGAAAATCGCCGGGAGAGTTTGAAAAAAGCGACATTTTCACAAAAGACCTATATAAAAAGCAAGTTCCGGAACACGTAGACAGTGCCCATGATGCACTTGCCGTTTCAATATCAACCCATGGCACAGTTGACCTTGATTATATGTCAAAGCTCACAGGACAGTCAAGGGAAGTCGTAACGTCAGAACTTTCAGATGCCATTATCGAAACACCCGATGAAGGTTGGCAGCTTACAGCATTGTATCTTTCAGGCAACATAAGAGACAAGATAGCCACCGCCGAAAAAGCCGCAAAGAGCGATTCCAAATTCACGCGCAATGTTGAAATGCTAAAAGCAACTCTTCCGCGCCAGCTGACCGCCGATGAAATAACTCCCAAGCTCGGCGCGGCATGGATTGAACCGTCTTATTATGAAGATTTTGCGTATTCAGTATTTGGAAGAAAGCCTAAGTTAAGTTATGACACGACAACAGGTACATGGGTAGGCGAGATTATCCCTTATGCATACTCTCCCAAGTATGGCGCAGAAGCGATGAAGCTGCTTGTACCCACAATGAACCAAAAGCAGCTTACTGTCAGAGTTGACGGAAAAGTAGACCTCCAGGCTACAGAGCAACAGAGACAGCGTCAAGCAATGTTGAGAGAAGAGTTCAACGGATGGATTTTCGCTACTCCTGAACGGCGCAAAGCTCTTGAAGATAAATTCAACACCTTGTTCGCAAGCTGGAGAGGTGCTGACTTCAATAAAGTTGGAGAGTATTTGTCTCTTGAAGGTGTAAATCCTGAAATTAAGTTGCGCGAATATCAAAAAGGCGCAGTTGCACGAGTTGTATTCGGCGGAGACACACTTCTCGCTCACGGAGTTGGAACCGGCAAGACTTTTGAGATGATTGCTTCTGCAATGGAAAGCAAGCGTCTCGGAATTACTCATAAAAACCTTTTTGTAGTTCCGAACAATAAAGTTTCTGATTTCCAGAGCGATATTCATAAACTTTATCCGAGTGCAAAAGTTATGGCTGTGGGCGAAGCAGACTTTACTAAAGACCGTCGTGCCGCAATGATTTCAGCATTGGCGACGAACGACTATGATATTGCCGTTATAGGTCACTCTCAATTCGGATTCATTCCGGTTTCAAATGAAACAAAGCAAAATGCGCTCAGAGCTCAAATTGCGGAAATAGAAAATACTGTTTCCGGAATGAACTCATACCAAGACAGAAGAACAGTAAAACAACTCGAAAAGGCAAAAGAATCCCTTGAAAACAAACTCAAAGAGCTTTCAACACGCAAAGACGATACAATCAACTTTGAATCTCTCGGTGTCGACGGCTTGTTTGTTGATGAAGCGCACAACTTTAAGTCTCTGACATACTATACAAAGCTCAATGTTGCGGGAGCTAATGCGGGCGGTGCTTCTCAGCGCGCACAAGATATGTTCGAAAAAACTCAATACCTTCACGACATTCACGGACGTGTTGTGTTTGGCACTGCAACACCTATCACCAATTCAGTCGCGGAAATTTACAATATGACGCGGTTTGTAAATCCCGAAATTCTGAAGGAGGCAGGAATTGAATCTTTTGACGCATGGTCTGCAAACTTCGGCAACATTGAATCCAAGGTTGAAATCTCGCCGGACGGAATCAGCTTCCGCGCAAAAGAACGTTATTCCAAATTCTCTAATGTAAACGCGATGATAGGTATGTTCAGACGTTTCGCCGATGTTCTTAGGTCTGATGAAGTGTTGAAAGACCTGCCGAAAGCAAAACGCGTTACGGTAGAATGCGAATCGAATGATTACCTTGAGAAATATCTCGGTGAAATTCAAAGCCGTGTTGACGCACTTAAAGGTTCAGCAACGAAGAAAGACAATATGCTTCTCGTTACCAACGACGGAAGAGCGGCAGCTATTGACCTTCGATTAATCGCAAAACAGATTGGTGTTTCACCGTCCGAGTTGGATTTGGATGGAAGCAAAATCAACAAAACCGTTGAGAATGTTGTTGAAGAATACAAAAACAGCGCAAAACAAAAGGGAACGCAGCTTGTTTTCCTTGACTACGGAATGAGCGACGACCAAGAGAAACGTTACGGCGTTGACCTTTACTCCGACCTTATAAAAAAACTGACATCGAAAGGAATACCGTCAAACGAAATCGTTCGTCTCGATAAAGTTGACAACAAAAACCTGGAAGAACTTTACAAAAAAGTCAACAACGGAGATGTGAGAGTGCTTATAGGTTCAACCGCACGCATGGGCGAAGGTCTGAACGTACAGAAACGTCTCGTTGCGCTTCATCATTTGAATCCTCCATATAGACCGTCGGACATTGAACAGCGCGAAGGAAGAATAATACGTTTCGGCAACGAAAACAAAGACGTTAGAATATACCGCTACGTTCAAAAGAGGTCCTTTGACAGCTATATGTGGCAAATGCTTGAAAGAAAGCAGGTTATGATTAACCAAGCTATGAGCGGAGGGGATATAAACGAACTTGACGACGTCGACGAATTTGTTCTCTCTGCGGCAGAAGCCAAAGCTCTTGCATCCGGAAACCCTCTTCTCCTTGAAAAATCAGAACTCGACGACAAGTTCTCTAAGCTGTCGACCGCACGAAGCGTATACCTACGCTCTGTCTATAACGCTCAGGATGTTATTGCGTCTTATCCGGCACACATACAAAACACAAAGCGCAACATTGACAATGTACAAGAAACTGCCAAAATCATAAATTCAAACCCGTTCAAAGGCGATTTTGAAATTGAACTAAAAGGCAAGAAATACACCGAGCGAAAAGCGGCTAACGAAGCTCTCGCCAAAATACTTGCAGACGGCAGATACGGCATGAACAAGACTTATGAAATCGGCACTATTCGTGGTTTAAAGTTGTCGTTCATGCAGGAAGGACAAACCATCCGACTGTATCTTGACGGCGCTGACAGAACGCAAATAGAAGCCGGTTCAAACAACATTGCAAGAATTGTTAACGCCATTGACAAAGCAAGTAATCCCGAAACGCAGATTTCATCAATGCAAAGTCACGTCGAACAACTTGAAAAAACATTGTCAGACGCAAAAGACCTTGTGAAAAGCAAATTCCCCCAACAGGAAGAATATGATGCTACTCTTGCGAGATTGAATGAAGTAAACGCACTGATGAACGAAGCCGCCGGAGTTATAGCCGGAGGTGAAATTATTGATGATGAAGGAATGGGCGATGATTTTGACGATGTGGGCGAAACGGGAAGCAAAAAAAGCAAAGATAGTGCAGAACCCCAGATACTACAATCAAAAACAAAAGGCAAATGGGGCAAAGGCGATAAGGACGGCAACAAGCTTAAATCCCTGAACGACCTCAAAGAAGAAGCACACAGAATGTTCGGTGTTGAAATTAATACCGGCAAGATAGGTGCGAGAGGTGCGGAAGGTATCTATAATACTCACGCCGGAACTATAAGGACAAGAGTTCACGGAGACTTGCCGACAATAGCGCACGAACTCGGACACCACTTTGACAAAAAGTATAATCTTGTCAGCATGGACGGGGTGGAAGAACTTGTTGACTATTATCGTGCCGAACTTGAAGAAGCCGATTATAATGAATCACTGTTCCCATATGAAGCCGTTGCATACTATTTTGCCGACCTTATGAGAGACCAAAAGGAAACCGCAGAAAGATTCAAGACATTCACAAGCGAACTCGGAGCTGCGCTTAAAGGTTCAGACGCAAAACACCTACCCGAGTATATCAACATGACCAATGAATATTTTGCGGCAGACAGAATCAGACGAAGAGAAGCACAGGTACATTACAGACACAAGGATGAATCGTTTGTTGGTAATGCGCAATTCCAAGTCGATACATTCAGACGGAACCCTGCTGCGTATACAGGACGGCTTTCAAGAAAGTTCATACGTCACTGGTTTGATGATGTGGTTGACCTAAAAAATTTTGGTAACGCCCATGACCTTGCATTCAAGGAGCGTGCAGCTAACAGTATAGCGGATGGCAGACTGACAATAGCTTTTACCGACAACCACGATAAAGTAATAGGTCGCAGTCTTGCGTCTGTTCTCGAAGAGGGCGGAATTAACGACTTAAACGCAAAATCATTTGATGCTTACCTCACCGCAAGAATAGCACTCGACAGAATTGAAGCGGCGGAGAAAAACAACGGTATAGGTTCTAAAGTTTATGCGGACGCCGAACTTCAGGACAAAGATAATCTTATTAGCGACATACAAACCTATGAATTGAAGAATCCGACATTTGCAGATACAGCAAAAGGCGTGTATGAATATGAGAACCATCTTCTTGATGTTGCTGTCGATTCAGGTCTGATATCAAGCGAACTTTCGGATGAGTTAAGAGAGCTATATCCGCACTATGTTCCGTTGTATAGGTCGTTCCGAGATGGTTCGGCTGTTTCATCAGGCAGAGGTGCCAAAACTCCCCCTTCTGTCGTCAAGAAATTCAAGGGTTCAGGACGTGACGTGTTTTCGCCTGTCGAAAACATTATGAATCAAACGGTAGCATGGACAAAGGCAATTCTCCAAAACGAAACAAGAAAAGCCGTGTTCGATGTCATTGACGACACGGAGGACATGGGAATATGGGCGGAAAAAGTACCTGCTTCTATGTTCCGTGATACTGTGTCAACAGACGAAGTAGCGAAGAAACTCGCAAACTTTAGTTCCGACAAAATAGAGCATTTGAGCGAAGATGAAAAAGCAGAACTTGTCGATGATATAATGGAAACCATAGGTTCATCAACAGGTATGTGGAAGAAGAAACTCAATCAAGGCAAGGACATTGTCAGTGTAATGCGCAACGGACAACCGGAATATTACGAGATACACGATGACGGTTTGATGGAATCTTTACTCTCGCTTACTCCGCAACAAATGAATATATGGTTACAACTCGTCTCTAAGACTACCAATCTGTTTACAGCGCTAACCACAGGCACGAATCCGAAGTTCGGTTATAACAACCTGATAAGAGATACATCAACAGGTTATATATTCTCAGAAACGCAAAATAATCCATTCGGATACGTTCTTGATTTGTTCAAAGCATTCGGCGAAGCAATAACAGAATCAGATGATTATAAAATGTATCTTGCGAATGGTGGCGGTTACACTGGCGCATTCACAATGAACACGAGAAACATGAAAAACGAATATCAAAAACTCGTGAAACATCATAGCAAGTTGAAACGCATCTTTGAATACGCCATGGACTTCTTTCCTCGCATTAACAATTCCATAGAATCCGCTTCAAGATACGCAGAATACAAACGTAAGTTGAAAGAAGGCGTAGACCCGCTCGAAGCTCTCAGAGCCTCGCAGAATATCACGGTAAACTTCCAACAAGGCGGTAAGTATTCGAAGTTCATCAACAAGTTCATTCCGTTCTTTAACGCAAGTTTGACTTCACTGTACCAAAATGTAAGTCGTTTAAATCCCAAAAACAAGCGAACTATTATAAAGTGGCTTGTTTCAATGATATGGACTGCGATTAGCGGCGTAGCAATCAATGAATTCATCAATAAATATATACTTGACGATGATGATGATTTCCACGAAGCATATGCAAACCTATCAACATACAACAAGTTCGCCAATAACAACATATACATTGGCGATGGTCAATTCATAAGAATTCCGAAGGAGCAAACACTTATGATACCTGCTACTTTGGCAGCGGCGTTGTATGAAAAATATGCGATGGAAAATCCAGAAGCGTTCTATAAGTATGGAGAATATATAGTTGACGCTATTCTTCCGCCGGGTCCTCGAGATACAATTATCCTTGGTTCTATTATCGATTTAGCGAAAAACGAAACATTCACAGGCGCGCCAATCGAATCAAAAGCGGAACAGTATAAGGCAGCAGAAACGAGATACAATGGCAGAACATCTAAACTTGCAATTGCGGCAGCACCAAAAATCAACCTCTTCTTGAATGAGTTCGGCTTGGAACTTTCTCCAATACAGATAAACTACTTGCTTGACGACAACACCGGATGGGTCGGAGATTTCTTAATCAACCTAACAAAGTTTGAGGGAACTTCCGCGAAAGAAGTTGCCGATTTGTCAGACACAAGTGAAAAGTCACTTCTAAGAGGTATTCCAGTTCCGAACGTGATTCTGCGCGACAGCACGTATTCAACCGACATAGTAACGAGATTTTATGACAAAAAGACTGAATACGACCAAAACGCGGCATCGTACAAGGCACTTCAAAAAGAGGGTAAAGAAAATTCCAAATATACCTTCTATGATACATACGGAAAATACAAATTCGGAAAGGTTGCCGACCTTTACAGTGATGTTCTGAAACGAATTAAAGCCGACAACAACAAAGAGTCAAGCAGACACACACGAAGCGTGTTGAATGAGCTGATAAAATCCGTGAACGAAACGGAAGTTACCCAGCTTGACAAAGATGTAGCTGCGCTTGCTAAGGAAACAGGATACCCACTGCAAGACATAGCACCGTATATAGTGGTTCCTGAATCTCTCAAAGATTCTCAAAAGAATGCTTATGAGCTTGATGCATATGATATGATGGAATATTACACTGAATCTCAAATACTGTTTGAGTATTGGTATAACGAAATTCTGTCATCCGGCTACGACGAAGATTCAATCGCAGGAGCGTTAAAGGACATGAAGAAAGAGATTAAACAGACAATGGACGAGCGTTATTTAGCAATTTTACAGCAATAACACCTCCAAACAGAAAAAGGCAGTCGATGAAATACTCGATTGCCTTTTCTAATATTTTTATTGTTTTCGGCACGAAGCTGTTGTATTTTCCAGTTGCCGGTGATATAATAGCCTTGACTGTATGGGTGAAACAAAATCGAAAGGAATAAAATCATGGCAACACCCAAGAAAACAAAAAACGGATGGACGGTTCTTGTTTATGCCGGGATAGACGAGAACGGAAAGAAGAGGTATCAAAGACTAAGCGCACCGACAAGAAAAGAAGTGGAAAAGCTTGCGTCGGAGTTCGACAAAGAAATAGACGGACACAGCGCGTCAAACATCACAATGACCGTAGGAGACGCTGTAGACGCGTATATAGCCGCAAGAGAGACAGCGGGATATTCACCCAAGACAATACGCGAATACAAGGCATACAGGCGCACAGCACTTCAAGGATTGATTGACATTAAGCTTTACTCCGTGACAGACGAGATGATTCAAAAGGAGATAAACAAAGCCGCTGTCGGTCACTCGCCGAAGTCTGTCTCTTTGTGGTGGGGACTGTTCGGAGCGGCAATACGCCAGTACAGAAAAGGATATGCCCCATCTGTGCTGTTGCCAAGCGTGAAGCGAAAACCCGTAGAAGTGCCGGACGAAACGACAATAAAGAAAATGTTCGCGGAGCTGAAAGGAGACCCGCGCGAAGTCCCGATTATACTCGCTTCCGTGTGCGGTATGAGAAGAGGGGAAATATCCGCACTGGATTTAAAAAATGATATCGACTATCAAAAAGGGCTTGTGTATGTAAACAAGGCATATACAAGAAACGAGAACAACATATTTGAACTCAAAGAACCGAAAACCGAAGCGGGAAAAAGAGTTATATCAATCCCTCGGTGGGTGGCAGAAAGACTGTGTGTTTACGCAAACGAACAAAATTTTAAGATGTATAACCCCAATCAGATAACACAAATGTACGCGCACGTCAGAAAAAAGTATAACCTCACCTGTACCTTCCACGGTTTGAGACATTACTACGCGTCAATCATGCTTGCCCTCGGAGTACCCGATAAGTACGCAATGGAAAGAATGGGACACAGCACAAATTCAATGCTCAAACACTACCAAGAATCGGTAAAAGAAAAAGATATTGAAATCAATAACGCAATGAATGACTACTTCCCTCGATTAGATGAGACAACAAAAAAGACAACAAAATAAATTGTGAACGAAGAAAAACAATAGAAAAAGTGAGCTATAACGAGGAAAAGAGAGTTGTCAATACAATTTTTGCTGGTTCGAATCCAGTCACTCCGATGACAAAACTCTCGGTATATTCGCTATATCGAGAGTTTTTTGTTGCTTATTTATAGTAAAATTGCTATTACACATCGAATGTTCGTGTAATAGCTACCGAAATACTACAAAATTTTGTATTTGCATTTCCGTGAAATACAATATTTTTATTCTCTACAAATACCCCGAGACAACAAAAAGACAACAAGTTAGACAACAAATCATTATCAATAATTTCCATACAGTCAAAAACAGGAGCTTTTTACAGCTCCCGTTTTTTTATTTTGCGATATACTTTCTATAAACTGCAATCTTGTTTGAAACCGCGTCTTCATCATCAAGAAAGTCATGCGCTATTTTTGCGTAGAAGTCAGGATTGTTAAGCCCGAATTCCTGCGCTGTGTTGTAGTAGTCCGAGTATGCCATGTTCATAGCCGCATAGAACGCCGTAGGATTACAGCCATAGCCGTGCTGTTTGCGTACATGTTCGGTCTGGTCGTAATTCCAGTGTTCCCCGCGTGAGCCGTCGGAATTTCTCATGCTGTGTGTCCATTCTTCGGCATCTTCTATTGTGAGCCGTCCTATACGCTCGCCATTGCCGTACTCTTTCATCTCGCGTTCGTAGTCTTCGAGACAGTCAAGACAAGATACAGTGTCCGATATAATCTGTATGTTGTGAGCGTTAACAGGCATGTCCATGTATTCTTCAAGACGTTTGCGTAGCTTTTCCTTGTATTCGTTTATGTTCATTGTCATCTTATTGTCCTCCCGCGCTGATGTATCTGTATAGCGAATCAATGTCGTTCTCCGTGAAGACAATACCCGCAAATTCTATCTGCCCCGTCTTGTGAATCGCGTCTTTCGCCTGATTGTAAACCTTGTCAAGGTCGATGTTGCCGTTTTCATCAAAAAGCGTTGCAAACATATCATCTTTTGTCAGTGAAGTTATCGTGTCCGTTACCTTTTGATTTATTTGAGGAATCAGAAAGTACACCGCGAATTTCTTTACACCGACAGCCTTTTGAGCAATCTCGGTATCGATATAGTTTGCCAGTCCGCGTTGAATCTGCTGTACATTAACTATCATAGCGCACACTCCTTAGCAATAAGCTCTCTCAATCATAATGTTGGATACCGCCGATGTAAGAGCTGCACCGGTGTTCTCAACCTGAATTGCAAGAGGAAGATTAACGGGGAGAGAAGCGCAGTTGCCAAACGCACGAACCATAAACGGTATTGTCACATTGACTGTATCGCCCACAGCCGCAGCCGTCGCACTGCCTACGTAAACCGATGTGCCGCCGACGTTGAGTGAGAATGAAACAAGTCCGGCAGCGGCAGAAATGGCAGATACATTATATGTAACTCTGTAATATCCCTGTTCGGTGATATTCACTGTGTCCGCGCCGGAAGTTGTCACTTCAAATGTCTGACAGCAGTTTGTACGAGGACATACGCGCCTTGTGATGCTGCCGAGCGGCATAAGAGCATTGGCGGCAACCGCCTGAATGTTTTTGTTTGTGAGCTGAATCATTCTGTAATTCATATTTATATCTCCTTGTTATAAAAAATTGGGAGAGCTGCCGCCCTCCCTGAATCTGTATTGAGCGGATTGTTTAATCCATTACTTACATATTGCCGCTGCAAGTTCCACAGCCTGTGTTGCAGATAACTCTCTGCGGTACTACCGTCTGAGTTATTGCATTCACAGCAGCGGTTACGGAATCAACCTGTCCTTTAAGAGTAGTAATGCCGGTGGTGGTAGTTGCATTGATAACAGCCTGTTCAGTCCACTTTGCATTCTGTGTTTCTCTAAGGTCTTTAATCTGTCCGTCAGTCCACTTGTAAAGGTCGAGAATCTTCGCGTCCGTTGACTGTTCTGCTTTGAGCTGAGCTATCTCCATATCCTTTGAGTAATTCTCACGGATGAGGTTTATCTCGCAGGATGTGACTTTTCTGTCCGCTTCAAGCTGTCCGCTGTTGGAAGCAGAATTTACAAGCGCGGGAATAGCAGCCATAGCGGCGATTGTGGCAGTGTCAGACGGTTGTCTGTTGCCCCCGAGAATACCGCCGAGAATGTTTCCTGCGCCGCCGTTAGCGACAGCAAGTCCGCCGAGAGTTGTTCCGATTATGCCAAGTGCAGTAGTGCCTTTTCCGGCTACCCATTCAGCCATTTTCAAATACCTCCGAAAATATATTTATCACCGAACGTTGCGCACCGCCCGAAGACATACAAAAAATCTCTCTGTATCTGATACCATTGTACCATCGCAGAGAGATTTTTTCTTTCGTTATTTTTGCGTTTATTTTGCCTTTATTTTGCCTTGTTTTTGCAAGAGACGGACGAGCCGTATCAGTGCCGGTTTGTGCCACTTTGATACCGTCGAGTAGTCGCGCCCGACAGCGTCACACACATCCTCCAGACACCCGCGCTCCACATAGAGGATTTCGAGCAGCCGTTTGTACTCCGGTCGGAGATTGCACTTGTCGATAGCCGAGGATATCAATTCCGTATCGTCTATCTCCTGCACCGCGTTTTTCTGCCGCACGTGCTCCGTCAATCTTTACGCCTCCTTGTCCTCGCTTTCCGCTGATTCAATAATGCTTTTCACGCCCTCCGCGTCAATCCGAGCCGCGTCAACTTTACTCTCGCCGTAGATGTAGCCGATAATTGAGGATATCGCCGTAATCGCGCCCGCAACCTTGCCCGCAATCTCGCCGTAGTCGCTCTCACCCACGCCAAACGACATTGCCACGCCGATAATGATACCGATGATTGTCACCCACAGTTTTCTTGAGGTCAGTTTCTGCTTCCAGTTGATTTTATTGTCCATATTATTCTCCTTTTTCATCCTCATAAGTTATTTCTTCTTCTCCGTAGTCGGAGCGGTATTCTTGTTTGATTTTCTCGCGGTTTTCCATCGCCGATTTGATGAGATATCCCACCACTCCGCAGCCCATGGGAGCGCCGATGTATGTCAGCAGTCCGTCAAGAGACGCCATATCGGGAGCGATTATCAGCTGGACCACAAGGTAGCACATGCCGAAAATCGCACCCGCAAACCACAGCTTCACAATTGCAGATAGCTGACGTTTTGAGTATTCAACGTCTTTCTTTTTCATGATTTATTTTTTAATGCGTTGTATCAACGTTAGACAAAATGTAGCATTGCGTTACAAAATGTCTTAAAATGCGATAATGTTGTTGACCGCACGACTGCCGCCCGTTGACCGTCTCTTGATTCCCTCGACACGGATGTACGAGCCGCCGCCGTCAAGAGCAATAACGTCTTCAAAACCCTCGCCCTGTATCTTTCGCCAAACCTCGCCGGACTTGATGTAGTTTGCCGAGGTGGTTTTGAGCGTGAGTACCCATATCTCGCCGTTTCGGATTCCGAGCATGTTTCTTGACGTGCCGTAAGTGGTGGAGCCGTCCCAGCCCTCCGCGCCCACGTAGCTCATGTCGACAGGCTTTCTGTCAATCACAACCGGCACACCGCTGACAGCGTACTTGATTCCCGACGGGATTTTGTCAACACGTTCGATTTTGGGGTCTCCCGTGTACGGCACGAGAAGCGTCGATACCTTTTTGCCCGCAAACTGCTTTGTCGCGTTGTCGGCGATACTGTACACAAGGTGGTTTCCGTATACGTGTTCAAAGAGGTTGTCCTTTGCCGCCGATGGAATTTCCTTGATATCGCACGCAAGATTAGCGACGGGGAGCGTGTATGTTTCGCCTTCCTCCGAGCGGTAGTTTGCGAAAAATCCGCCGTTAATGTATCTTTTCACGCCGCCTTTGCGCTTGTCCGCGTCATGGTAGATGATTGCAAAATTCTTCGCGCGGGTGTATGTGATGCCGTCCTTGTCGTAGCTGTCCTTGACATTGGTGTTGCCCTTGCCGTCGGATATGTCGAGCTTTGTGTCGATATTCATATTTGTTTCTCCTTTTGATGTGGTTTTGATATCGTACTGTCCCCACTCGTTCGGGATTCCGAGATATGGGGTGGGGTCTACGGACACGCCGTTTTTGCGGACCTCAAAGTGACAGTGACTGCCGAAGGAATATCCCGTGTTGCCCTCAATTCCGACCACGTCACCCGCCTTGACTTTTTGACCAACTTTGACTTTTCGCGCCGCCATGTGGCACATAAAAATCTTAAGTCCGTCCGGCGTGTCAATGCGAATGTAGTTGCCCCACTGCCATGTGAGATTAGACTTGTCCGTGATGATTGTCGACGAGCCGATAACTCCGTCGCAAGGTGCAACGAGCGTTTTGTCCGTGCCGCTGAGGTCTACGCCCTTGTGATAGTCTCGCTGTCCGTTGAGCGTGCGCCAGCCGAAGTGAGACGTGAGCGTGACCTTGCCGCTCTTGTAAGGTAGATTCATTTTCATTCCGTGTCACCTCCGTTGTGCGGCGGCTCTGTCGGCAGTGCCATGACCTCATTGTATAGCTGTGTTGCAACGTCGTTGCCGCGGAGCGCGTGATAAGCCGCATAGGCGCGTTTAAGTGCTTCTTTCGCATAGATGGGGCAATATCCCCTATCGAGATACTTGTCATGATTGCGGATTATCTCTGCACGGAGAAGGCACTTTAATCCTTCCTCGAGTGCGCTTTCTCGTCTTTTGCGCAGCTTGATGTATGTAACCGCCCATGTTACCGCACCGCCGCAGACAAACGGCACCGCCCACTTGATGATTGTCTCTATTAGCATTTTTTTCGCCTCGTTATTTCGTTATTTAGAGAGCATTAAGCCCCCTGCTTCTTCGATTAGTATCCAATACACATACATTCTGCGGGCTGTTGGAAATAAGCCAAGCTCTTTGTAGCCGCTTCCGTCCTCAACATTAAAATAATCCCGTTGAGACGCAACGCAAATGACAAGCATATCGCCGACATTCACTGTCAAAACGACATCATCACCGCCAACTTCAACAGGCGTTTGTCCATCTTTAGTAAAAGCGACAACATTTACGCTCGATTTCACAAAAAACTCAACTGCTTTTCCGCCCCCACCCGTGGGAATCGCACGGATACAAGCAGGCAAGTCCTCGATTTTCGCTCCGCTGGCGACAGTGCCGCCTTTTGCGGTTATGGCGGAGATAATGTCGGTTTTTGCTTTCGATATCCGCTCTAAATTTGTTTTAATTGCAGTTATAGCTGCCATATCTCACCTCATATAGCCGCCAGAGCCGCGCGGATATCGTCGGTGAGAGACACAGTACCCGTACCGTTGTGATAGCCTGCGGGGATGGTTACGCTAAGCTTAGTAAGTCCGTCGATGGTAAGCTCCTTCGCACCCTGATTAACCATAGTGCCTTCAACAGCCGCGCCCGTGCTGTCGACAAAAACAGCTCCGTCAAGCACTTTGTCTGCGGTTGCCGTTACGCCGGACACGTCTTTGTACTTCGCAGGGATGGCGGCTACTGTAACTTTAGACAGCACTTTTCCCGCAGTCGGCGTGATGTCCTGCGCCTTTTCTGTCGGAGTAGCAGTCTTTGTCTCGATTGTGATTGATACCTTGCCTGTGCCGCTGTGATAGCCTTTCGGGACGGTGTAGGACGTATCTGTCGTGCTGAGCGACTTTTCAACAGCTCCGTTGTTGGGCATTGTACCCGCAATAGTAGTGCCATCCGCTCCGACTATGGTCTTTGTAGCAAGCACATCACCTTCCGTTGCCGTGACGGCTGACGTGTCGTTAAAATTGTCCGGTATCGCATTAACCGTCACTCCGGATAGCGCATAATATCCCGCATCCGGTGTGACCTGCTGCTGCTTTTTGGTCGGCGTTACAGTCTTAGCCTGCGTGTTGTAGTTACCGCCGCCCGAGACACCTTGCACAGTGCCGCTGCCGTTGTGATAACCTTTCGGGATGGTGTAGCTCTCGCCTTCCTTAACCTGCGCCGACACAGCACCGTTATTGTCTATGCCGTCGATTGCTGTAGCACAGTCCGCAAGTTTAGCCGCCGCCGTTACAAGTCCGAGCGCAACGAGTTTTGTGCGTATTGTGTTTCGCGCATTTGTGAGAGCTGTTAAAAGTTCCGATGTTGTAGCTGCCATTTTATAAATCCTCCGTTAAATAATCGCTAAAATAGCGTTGATGTTCCCCACGACGAGATTTACCCCCGCCGAGGTGATAGGCTTTGTGTTGTCCTGCTCCGCGTCGTCAGTGGTATCAACCGACAAAACGCCGTCTTCCGTGACGGTAAGGTTTTCGCCGACTTTAACACCGCCGAGACGTTCTTTTGTCGCCGGAAGGACGATGCCGCCGCCACCTTCTCCGGCAACAGCAGGAATGAAGCGCCACACGCCGTTTGCGTCTTTTACAAGCAGCGTCTGTTTTTCTATTTTCGGCATTTGTCTAAAATCACTCCTTTAGTTATAGAATATCTCATCTTGTCAGCCAATTTCTATTTCATTCGACTTATAGACAAGCAGGTAATTATATTGTGCGCCAGTATTGAACATGCGATAGCTATTTGTTGACGATATCGACAACACAAATGTCGTATTTGTAACTGATTCTTCAAAAGAGGCATCTCCATAAACCAAAAACTCATCATAACTATTGCCATACACCCCGCAAACGGCTATTGACTGAGCACTTTCCGGAAATCTGCTATAGCTGATTACTCCATTTAATGAAGCATTAGCATCGGATTTAGTCATTGCAACTGCGACCATCTTAAGAGAGTATCCGGAAACATTTTCATTTAAACTAATGCCCAATGTACTCTTTGAATATGGGCTTGCAGTTCCAGAAAACACCTTCACTTTGTCGTTGCTGCCACTGGATGCTCCTTCATAACTTCCACTAACCCCAAAAATCGAAACGCCTTTTTTTATGTTATCTGCGACTAAATTTGAATCCCCTGCGACAAATATATCTCCGGTGGTGTATCTGCTTGATGAAACAGCTAACTTCCTGCTGGTGCCCGGGTTAATGGTTGTTCCGGCTTGCGTTGTCATTTGCTTTGTTGTGCTTTTCGTTCCGGCAGAAACATACCCTGCGCTTTGAGTTGCCAATGCAGTAATAAGCCCATTCGTTGCAACTGTTATAGCCGGAGTTGCTTGAACTACCGACTTGACAGCTTCGACTGTAACCTTGCTAAGTCCGTCGTAGGTCGAATCGGGAGTAATCACCTGTTCGCTTGTGCTCGGCGTAGCTGGCTTTTCTTGCAGTTTTATCGGGCTTACTATGATTTTGTCAAATCCGTCGTATCCCTCGCTCGGAGTTATCTCCTGTTGGACTGTTGTGGATTTGACATTTTTCTGTTGAAGTTCCGGCACTTTGGAATTTCCGTGAATCAAAATCGGCATTACGGTTCACCTCGTATAATTATCTTTATCGGAATTGTAGCTGTGTTTTTCGTCCCGAAAGCCTTAAGCGTTATACTCTTCGCGCTCTGACCACCATCCTGTAAATTCAGCTTTCCATACTCCGCGACCTGAGAAGCAGTAGCGTCGGATGAAAGGAAAATGTCAACTACGCTGTCCGCTGTAACTCCGAGAACACTGAGTGTCTGCGTGTACGGAGCTTCACTACCAGTCCATGTTGTGCCTATATTAGCTGTTCTTACCGTCGCTTTAAACTTGTCCATATAAGCCTTTGCAACTTTGTTCTGAACAGGATTTGTTGACGTGTCGCTCATCTCGCTGTCAACCGTAATAGTCGTGCCGCCTGACGTAGGAGCAGTATATAGTTTCCCGTCCGTGCCTTTTCTGACGGGCTGAGTATCGGCGGCAGTGGCATCATCAGCCTTAACGCCTCCGACAACATCAGCTCCCGCACTTGGCACAGTTCCAATTTTCTTGTCAAGCTCGGCTTTGATAACCTTGTTCTGGACAGGATTAGTCGAAGTATCGGAAAGAGCGGAATCAACCGTAACCGTAGCAGACGAGCCGTCAGAGCCTTTTGAACCGTTCTTGACTGTGAATGTAGCGGTATTTCCGTTTGTCAGCGTAACAGTGATTATGTTGTCACCACCGTCAGCCGTAGACGTTGTTGTCTGCACAACAGATTGAATACCCACACCGTCAGTGCCGGAATTGCCTTTGATATTCACGGGAGCGGGATTGTCCTTGCCGCCGTCATTCGTCCATGAGATAACACCGTCCGCGCTTACCGAAGGAGTGAATGTAACGCCGTCCGCTCCTGTTCCACCGCTGCCCGAACCTATTATAACAGGGTCTCCAACAGCCTCGTCCCCACACATAAGCTGCATTCTGCCGTTTACGTACCTCAGTTTGTCGGGAACAAGTATGTAAGTCTGCTCGCCTGTCGGAGCAATAACCACCCATACATTGGCACTTTCGGGAGGTGTCGCGCTTTCCGTTTCGCTCACGAATACGCCACTGTCTCCGTCTTTGCCGTTTTCTCCAGGGTCTCCTTTTACGCCTTTTGCCGATATCCCTGTATCCGTCGTTCCTATATACCAGTTTCCGTTATCACCGATGTGCGGAGTTATACCGTTGTCTCCTTTTGTTCCTTTCGCTGATATTCCCGTATCGGTGTCGCCTATATACCAGTTTCCGTTTGAATCTATGTGAGGTGTAACTCCGTCGTCACCTTTAAACTCACCGCTTGCTACAGCGTCCTCAATGGCATTGTTTATCTCGCCTTTAACCGCGTCGAGAAGCTGAGAGAAGTTGTCTTTTGTGACTTTCTTCGTGTTGCCGCCCTTAGCTTTGTATGTGGGCTTGACATTGATTTTGCCGGGCAGGGATATAATGTTTCGCGTAACATTGTCGCTGTCGGTAACGTATCCGCATACAACAAAATGCGCAACTCCCGACACAGCCGTTGCTTCCGGCGGAACTTCTATCTCGCTTGTCGAATCAAGTAAAAGAACCTCGACAGGAGCACCGCGAACAGGATGAAACACAACCTTTTTCGACAGGTCTTTCCATCCGTCGGAGAACTCAAACGACAGCTTGATATCCCCGAAAGAGCCGCTTGTGCCGCCGTCTATTTCTTCCGGTTCAAGAGCGTACTCATTCGCCCTTATCGTCTTTATTTCCGGCATCGTCTACCTCCGTTTCGATTTCCTCTGCCAGTTTGTAAGCCTTTACAAGACAGTCCGCAATCGCAGAAACAGTCGTACAGCCGGTAACGCCTGTGACTGTCATTTTGTTAATCCCTTGAAACGCCGCGTCTATCATCGTCTTGCATTCGCTAATCTTTTCTTTTGTGTCCATTTCGTTCTCCTTTTATCACACCGCTTTTGTGTTATCTACTATTTTTATTGAGCCGTAATAAATGCCATCTGCGCAGAAGGAGTACTCTCCGCTGTTCAGTGATACATCGCCACTATAATAAGCCGGAGAAAGTCTTATAATGCCATTTGATGCCATCATTAGTATATCGCTAAGGCTTTTTGCAAATATCATACCATTCGCGCTTTCAAGCGAAATCGAACCTTTCGCTTCGACTTTGAACGCCACATTCTCTCTTGAGTTTGTCTCAAAATGCGGATTGTTTGTTTTTATAACCAAAGCCCGACGCTCTTCATCTGGGGAAGAAGCGCCGTTGTCACGAGTTAAGATTCTTGCCATTACAAAATCGTCATCATAATACGAGCTATAATTCATGAATTCTATTTCAGATTCAGAATTACCGTATTTATCGGCAGTTAAAGTAATTGTGCTTCCACGGATGGTTGTGTTGCCTGCTGAATCCTTGGAATAGAATTTGACATAACCATCGAGATTGATTTTGTCAGCTTTTATTACTACAGAGCTTTCGCTATTGTTCACCGCAGTGACAATAGATGCCGCCGTGACTTTGCCAGTCGTCGCGTCGGTGACATTCGCTATCATCGAAACGGTAGCCATGCCTTCTTGTGCTTCCGCGATAATGCCCGCAGTTGCCGAACTTATGAGATTGTTTACATCCGTTGTCGTAGTATAGCTTGCAAGCATTGATATAGTAGCCATCCCTTGACGTGCTTCCGAAATAATACCTGTCTTTGCGTTCAAGATAAGCCCGTTCACTTCGTCTGTTGTGGTGTACTGGGCAAGCATTGATATAGTAGCAAAATCCTTAGTTGCATTCGCCACAAATCCGGCGAGTGAATCCGTTCCCGTTCCGTTTTTCCATTCGGCAAAAGCCTTGATTGAAGCCGAGTTTTCATTAGTCTTGACTATGATAGAAGCTATGGAGTTGCCTGTTTCTGATATGAGCCGCTTCATATTGTCATCGAGATTGTCCATACCTATGTTGTACATAGCGTCAAGGTTGTCTCTGTTCTGTATGGTGAGCTGTTCCTTTATCGCCGCAAGCTCATTTTCAAGCTGCTTGAAACGGTCATTCTCTCTGCCGCTTGTTTGTTTCTGCGCTTGCTTCTCCTTTTCGGGAACATTCGCTCCAAGATAATTACTCATTTTTGAAAACATCCCCTCCCCATGACAGAAGCAGCTCTATAGCAAGTATCTTTACGTCTCCGCTTCCCGCTATTCTCATCTTGTGCATATAGCAGGAAGTCATTCTTATCATACGCCGCATAAGCCTACGACCGCCCACGGACGATTCCAAGACGGCTTTTGTTGTGGCAGTGTATTTGTCCTCTGGACGCATTAAATACGCTCTAACGCTTGCTCCGCTTGCGATATCACACAGAACGGATACTTTCTTGATTCTGCGAACATCAATTCTTCCCGCGGCAAAGAAATCGGTTTCAAACCACCAGTCGTTTTCGTACTCTTTGCCGCCAAGTTCATTGTCCGCGTTTCCTCCGGCGTTGTTGAAAGCGTCCTCGTCATAGTCGATTATTCTAATCTTGCCGTCCTTGCAAAGCGCAACAATTCCCCATGATGTGGTTGCGAACTGCTTTACGTTGTTGTCTGAGTTGAGTTTAGACCAAACGCCGCTCTTGTAGGTATAAAGTCCGTCTGAAATCTGCATATACACACGGTCTTTGTACGAGCCGAACACAGCTCCATCAAGATTCAGCCGTCCGAGTTCTCCGTTTATCTTCTTCGGAGTACCGCCGGTGAATGAATATACCGATTCACCGGACGCAAAATAAAGCACACCGCCGCATTCGGTCAGCGCATACGGATTGTCACAGCCGTAAGAGCCTACGTCGACTATGCGGAACGGATTCTTGTTGTTATAAACAAGCTGCATGAAGTCCTTTTTGAACAGCACAACGTGATTTGCGTATGTCGCTATAGCCGTAAACTTGCCGTCAGCTTTTACATTGGACTGTGACATTGACACCCACGCATTGGCGGAATTGCTTTCATCAGCTGTGTCAAGGTCGAAATCGGCATAATTGTTGAATGAAGAAGCATACACAAGGTCATCATTCACGCCGAACAGCCTTGAACAGTATACGGAAGCATATTTTATCGGCGGATATGTCTCTCCGAGAGATGCAGTCTGAAAGTTGGACGTTATGTTGAAGTCCATCGAAACACGGTCGGGATATATAAGAATCTTCCTCACATACGTTGACGCCGCTATATTTTCGGTATTCGACGCGACATTGAACTGAACCGCGTATCTTTCAGTGAAATCCTCGCCTGTTCCTTTCGCCGTGCCTATCTCTCCGGTGTATTTAATATTGCCTGGTTTAATGTAGTCAGCCTTTATCTTCCCACCGGTGCGGTATATCACAAGAAGAACGTCGCCGAATCCGTGAATTGATATAGGATCCGAATACGTCTTGTACTCCTTTTGTTTTAAAGCCGCTTTAATCTCCGGCGGGTCTACAATAACTCCGCTCGCCCCCGTGAGCTGTCCCGTATCAATATCGTTTGTTAGGTTTAAACCGCCGAAATTCCAACGGATAACGCGTGACTTGCTTTCGCCGGACGGTATGTACTGCGCACCATAGACAAATTCGTTGTTGTCTTTTGCCATGCGTTAACCTCCGTATCTCTTGTTTCGCTTTTCCGCCCAAACCTTGAAGCTCTCAAGCTGTGTGTTGTAGTCTGCAAGCCACTTTCCGGCAAGTCCGTCCTCGTTCGCGATTTTGTACGCTTCTCCGCGCAGTCTCGCCGATACCATGTCGAGAAATTCCGTCGGAACTGCAACGTTTTGATTGCCTGTTTCCGTCTTCATTATTGGTCGGAGACGGTATATAACCGTAATTTTATACGGCACTTCCGTGAGACTTAGCACAAGATTCCCGTTGTAGTCTGTGTAGTACAGATTCTTGTCGGAGAAGTTCATCACGCCCTTTATACCGCTTTTCTCAACCTGCACACCGTCGGCATAAACCGCTATAACATCGTCATAGGTAACGGAAGCACAGCCGGAAGGAACGGTAAGCGTCGATAACGCAACAGAATCGGAAGTGTAGTTAATCTCGGCAAAAGCATATTCGTCAAGTATCTCGGTGTAGATGAACTGCTCGACAGTGTTAAGCCATCTGTACCACGAATCGTGCTGAATCTCTATCGAAATATCCGCTTCTCCGATTATCGAATTAATGAAATCGGAACACTTTACTCCGCTGTCATACATGGAAATACCCTCCGTCAAGCAGTCGTTTTCTGCTCATTCTTCGTGCATACACAGCCTTGTAAGCAAAGTCCGCTTCGTTTACAAAATCGGTCTTTCTGTCGCTGTCTCCCGTGATAAGATATAACAGGTTGTCGCAAATGGCGGCTCTGTATTCGTCGTATATCGGTATGTCCGTGTCGACTGTTCTCGGTCGCTGATATCCCGCGCCGCCTTGTATAACTTTCGACATACCGTATTTCCCGACAAGGTAGTTTATAGTCGTGTCGAGATGAGTGAGGAAAGTATTATGAGAACAATCAGAAGTAAGAGTGACTGTATCATATAAATCCTTTACGTTCAAATCGTTCCTCCTTTGTAGAATTATACGCAAACAGAAAAGGGAGTAGGGACTGTCCCTGCCCCCTTCTGCTTTATGCATGGGTTAGATTATTCGGTCTTTCTTTCGATTTCAATGCAAGTACCGGGGTTCTTGCAAATGAGTTCAAGGTAGTTTGCAAGGCAAGCACGATATACGGACTTGCCTTCCATGAGGTTGAAAATACCGCCGCCCTGGTAAGCCATGAAGTTCCATCCAATCTGTCTGAGTTCAAACTGAGATGTGTCAACGCCCCACGCCTTAGAAGCCGGAACAAATCTCTCGTTGTAAACATCAACCTCTCTGTTGCCGTAAACAATCTTGATTGAAGCAAAACCGTTGCGGTAGTTGTTGTTGGTTACATATTGAGTGTTTGAGGACTTAAGGTAGTTGAGGAAGTCTGAATAGAGGGTGTCGCCCATCATGATAAGGTCAATCTTGCCGCGTCTCATTCTCTCGGAATCCTGAATAGCCTTGTTGATGAGAACATCGTCAGGTTCTTCTGTCTTCGCGGCAGTTACTGTGTAAGAGTAAGTGAGAGGCTTAAGCCACGGATTATCAGCCTTTGTCAGACCGTAGATTGAAGTGATAGCGGAATCGTAAATCGTACCGAGACCGGTAATCTCTCTGTCCTTGGAATTCTGCGTGTAGATAACCGCATTTGCACCGCAAGTGAATGTGGTGTCGAAGGTAACTGTCTTTGTGGAGTGGTCGATAGCCTTAATCTGTACTCCTGCTTTAGCGACAGTGCCGCCGCTCTCGTAAATGTCGCAAGTAAGACCTTCCATGAGATAAGAGGTGTCGTTTACAACATGAGAAGCCTTTGCGGAAGTAGCCGCTGCGGCAATCGTCGCAAGCTTGCCTGAACCGTTGCCGAAAAGCATTCTGCCGACGTTCCATGCACACGCTTCATATGCCGCGTCCATCTCGTCCTTTACCGCGTCAATCATTGCCGACTTTGCGCTTCTGCCGAGCTGAATAGCCTTGTTGGAAATACGAAGCTCGTTGTACGCGTCCTTTGTGGTGTAATTGAGCTTAGAGTAAAGCGGAGCGTGTGCGTCGGGAGTGTCCTGTCCTTCCGCGCTCATACCAAAGCCGCCGCCGATACCGATTCTCGCGCCAAATTGACCCATAGAAGCATCAAGAGTGCCTTTCTTAATCTTCTGCATGAAGATTGACGGGTCAACGTTAAGCGCGTTGTTCAGAAACGGAAGATACTCGTTAAGGAGTATGTTCTGTATTCTGCTGAGGTCCTGTGTAATAGGATTAGCCATTTAATAAATCTCCTTTTCTTGAATGATTTTATCTGCCCCAGTATTTGTCGACGTTAGAGAAGAGTTCTTCTTTTGTCTGGGGTCTGTGTTCCGGAACTGCCGCGGCGTTGGTCATGCCCTGAGAAGCAGTCATTTTAGGCAGGTTTTCATTTTGCTTTTGTATGTTCTGCGCACGCCTGATTTCGAGTGCCTTTTGAGCGTCAGGGTTCGCCATTACCGCCGATACAAGTTCATCCGTCGTCATAGTCTTGTTAGGGTCTGACCTCAGCCCGCGATTGATAAGACCACCGAGAAGTCTCGCTCTTCCCGGTTCCATCGAGCTAAACTCCGGCATAGAGCCTATAAAGCTGTCAATCTCCGCATCGTGTTCGCGGAAATCGGGGAATCTCGGGTCGTTGTATATTTGGTCTTTCGCCGCCGATACAGCAGCTTCACGCGTTCTCGCTTCGTAATCGTCTCGCACGGGCTGCATTTCCGCCATCATCTCCTGGCGAATCATCTCGCGGAGAGCGTTCGCCATGTCAGCTTGATATTGATTCTGCGCCTGTTCCTGTTCGTCGGGGGACATATACTGAAGCTCGTTAATGTTGAGCTGAGGAAGCGTTATTGTTGCCGCCTGATTGGCAGCTTCTTCCGCAATTTGCGATTGCTCCTGCACCGCCTGCCGTGACTGTCCGAGAGACTGCACAAGCTGTGATATCTGCTCTGAGAGCTGCTGATTCTGCGCTCTTAGTTCGTTTATCATGGCAGTCTGTGGGTCTTGTGCCGGAATCTGTGTCTGTTCCGTTGCAGCCGGTATTGTTTCCTGCACCTGCGCAGCGTCGGCGGTATCTGTAGACTGTGCGTTTTCGACAGCCGCGGCTTCGTCAGCCATAACTTGTGCGTCTGCATCTGCCTGAGCTTGTGCATCATCGGCAGCCGCTTCTTCCGCAGCTACACGGGCAAATCCGGCGTCAAGTACATCATTAAGTGACTGATATTCGTTTTCGTCGCGTTCGTTCATTTTAATTCACCTTTCTGTTGTAGTGTCTGAGCAGCCATAGCCTTTTGCATTGCTTCTTGTTCTGCCGCCTGCTGCTGTCTTGCAAGATTCTGTTTGTGGTCTTCTATGTGCGCGTCAAACATCTTGCAGTATTCCGGCGCGCGCTTCATTAGCTGTCTGTAATCCGAGCCGAGAGCATATTTAACGTGTTCTTCGATGTGGATTGCATCATCGTCGTAAATAAATCTCTCGGGTATTACGCCGCTTTCGAGGTATGCGTTCTCGCGGCTTGCATTCTTCCGCTGTAAATCCACTTCGGAGTATGAGGACGGCGCGTCTCGCAGGTCGAATAAATCAAGTCCCTGCTCGATAAAACGCTTGTCAATACGTCCGTCATCTCCCATCAGAAGTCCAGCATTAAGAGCCGCTATAAAGTCCTGTCTTTTCTGGTCTTTGGAGTGCCTTAACTCGTTTTCGGCGGCAAAATCCACGTCATACGAGTTGATATCCTCCGAACACCATGTGTAAACGCCGCCTATCTCGTCCTGTCCGGCTATCATCAGTACGCGATAACCGCTTGAGAACTCCTTGTTGAGCATGAGCCATACACGAGCCATCGAAAGCACACCGCCGCGTATGCTGTCAGCAGTAAGCGACATACGAGTTGAATCTATCTGCCGCAGGTTGTCAATCGCAGTGCCGGAAGTTACGCCGGACGGAGCCGCACCGACTACCATAAGCTGAGATACGCCAGCCGTGTACTCCATATCAGACGAAAGCCTGTCAAGCATCGAGTACACGATTGACGGCGGTTCGGGATAATCTACTATCTCCGGCTTACCGAACGATGGGTCATACACAAGCACGGAACCCGCTTCCATCGTGATTTCGTCCGCGTCCTCATCCGTGTCTGGGTCTATGAGAGAGCCGGACGGCACAAGCCACGGATTATTCGCCACGGTATCAATAAAGTCCTGTATCTTGTTGTAGTTCTCGTTGTACGACCTTTGTAAAGGTATTAGGTCTTGTATAACGGACTTACCGAAGAACTGTCCCGATACCGGCTTTGACTTAATCGCCACAAGAGGGAATACACCCGCCGGAAGTGAACCGTAATATACAATCTCATCCTTGATTACCGTGATAAGCCGTCCCATCGGATAGCTTTTTGACGGATTCTCAAGGTACATTATCACTCTCTCGCAGTTTTCGCGCGTCGTTTTTGTCATGCCATATGATGTGTAAGAGCTGCCGTGACCTGTCGTGCCGTTAGGGAGTGGAGTGAGAATATAGCGCTCAATCTCTTCTCCGTCAAACTTTTTGCCGTAGAGGTCGTATATCTCGCCGACATCAAGCACGCGCTCTATGATAACATCGTGCTGGTCTTCGATTTCCTCTACAGTGAGCGAAAACGGAAACACTTCATACGGCGATATCAGTCCAAATGCAATATCGCCGGACATGACAGGCTTTTCCTCTGCAACAGCGTCGCCGTCCGCGTTCATTCGCGTCACAGTGCCGTTTCCGACAACCTCTCCGATTTCCGCGTCCCACCAAGACAAGGTGAAGGCAGTGCCGCATAATTCGCACCATGATATCAGCTTGTCGATTTTGGTTTTAAAATCCGTCACCGATTGGCAGTATTCAAGCAGCTTCGTCGAGGTTTTCGCTTTCTCCACATCGTCGGCTTCCGGTGAGCGCGGATTGACAATCATCTGATACTTGACCGTGCCGAGATTGGCGTGACGCGTCTCCATCAGCGGAGCAATGCGGTTGTAAACTCGTCTCTCCTTGTCGGCTTTGGTCTCCCTCTCCGTGTCCTTAATGACGTTTTTGTACACGTCAATGTCGCAGTTTTGGTGTCCCGCCATAAAGTTGGCGTTCAGCGTCCATTGCAGTTCATACCGCGCTCTTTCGTCTCGCCGTCTCTCAAGCTCCTGCTTTATCCCGTCTACTACGTCTTCATAGTATATCCGTTCCCCCTTCTCGTCGAGGTCTACGGGTATGTTCGGCGGGTCGGGCTTGTTTTTCGGCTTGCCGCGGAATAAATCAAGCAAACTCATGTACTACCACCTCCGTCTCTCGGCTTTTTGCGGTAAGGAGATATAACTCCCGTCTTCCCGCGTCTCTCCGGCGGAAGTCCGCACTTGTCGGAGATAAGCCGCTCAATCATCTTGTCCTTGCGGAGATTGTCGTACATCACAGCCGCAAGCGAGACTGACAGCACCACCACAGCGCATATCAGTCCGTATATCATGCCTTGCTCCTTGTCTTGCGCACAGTCTGCACTGCGGGAGCTTCGTTTTCATTATCATTCTGTTCGGCAGTCTTTTCCGCCGGCTCTGTAAGACCGCTTAACAGCCCTATCGACTTAGCACAGTCGGGACAAAGGTACAGACCGCCGTTAAACACATCAGTTCTCTTTGAGTAGAGGTCTGTGTTTTTGTTGCGGCATCCGCCCATCATGCACAGACGCGCGTGATTTATCTTGTTTTTCGTTACAGCCATACTGCTCATCTTCTCCTTTTCTTCTTTTTCCCAAAGACCTCAGCCTTGTATCTGTCTATCATCTTCTGCTCTTCCGTTCTCCGGTCGGGTTCGGCGGGAATGCGGGCATGTGTAATGCACCAATAGCGTAGAGCGTCACAATTGTGGAGAATTGCTCCACCTTGTGTTATGAAGTTGTGATATTTATCGACATACATATCATATACCGGTTCTTTGCCGGCGTATCTTATACTTTTGATTTTCATTTTTGTTGATACCCTCGGTTATTGACATATCGTGCATTTTGTGATATAATATATAGACAACGAAATGAGGCGATTTAATGAAGCCAACACAAATATTTGATGGAATTGAGTTTTATGAAACTCAAAAAGGTTACTACCTTGCACGCAATCCAAACACAGGAAAACCAATTTGGATGCACCAATATGTTTGGATGTACTACAACGGCAATATCCCGTCAGGCTACCATATCCACCACAAAGACCGCGACAGAGCAAACAATGATATTAGCAACCTCGAATTGATTGAATCTCATCTGCATTTAAAAAAGCACAACTCAACAATCGAGCATCGTGAAAAATCAAGGCTTTTAGTGAAAAATTATATGCAACCCGCCGCCATAGCTTGGCATAAAAGCAAAGCCGGAAGAGAATGGCACAAAAAACATTTTGAAGCCACCATGAGACAGAAATTTGACGAAAAAGTGGAGTTTATATGTGCCTATTGCGGGAAACCGTATTTATCAAGTGTACTCATGAGGAATCGCTCTAAATTTTGTTCTCCCAATTGCAAAGCCGCCGCGCGTAGAGAATCGGGCGTTGATAACATAACAGTTAAATGCCGTTGTTGCGGCAAGGAGTTTGAGACAAACCGTTACTTGCCGCGACAGTTTTGCTCCGAAGACTGTAAGAACAAATCCGTGGTAGGTCGCAGAAAATCTGCTTTGCGTTTTGATTCAAACGGAAAACTCATCGCGCGATACCGCTCTGCGTCAGAAGCATCAAAAGAACTCAATGTCAGTGCATCAACAATACAACGTTATTGCACCGGAATAACAAAATCACCAAACGGGGATATTTGGGAATACGAATCAAACGGTAATGATATCGTCTGATTCAATCAATTCACCAAAAGTTTTCCATCCTGCCGCTGTCAAGACCTTGTGCTTGGCAGTGGCTTTTATTTTTGTTCCATCCGCAAGCTCCACTTCGTACACTTCCGCCGCAGAATTCGTCATGACAACGCAATCATATTCGCCTATCACCTCTTCGCTGGTTTCTTCGTCGTAAGATATGCATTCTCCTTGCGTACCGACAAGGCTGTCAATCCGTGAGTACCCATGCGGCGTTTTGACAAGTGTATCACCCGACACGCACAAATGAGTAAGCTCGTGCGGCTCTGTAGCACAGTCGTTAATGTTGTCCTCGTCCGCCTTAATGGTGGATATGCACCTGATAAGGTTTTTGCAGTTTGAGAATATCTTAATCCGCGCCGTCTTGCCGCCGTCTACATCATCGACTACCTTTAGCCGCTCGTGTATCTGCATCCAGCCGGATATGCGGTTGTTGTCGCTCTTTGTGAGCGGTACGCCGCAGTCACGGTATATCTCATCAATTGTGCGCCCCGTGTCCTTTGTCCTGCTCCATAAGTCGGGCGGAGCGTACGTTACCCACCTCGTCTGTGACCTCGGCTCACCGTGCTGAATAGCGGCGGCGGCGTCTGAAACAATCAGTCCGTGCTTGTACACCTCTGATATTACATAAGCGTTGCCCTCGGTGTCAATCGCCACATACAAGCAAGCCAGAGCGTCAAGACCGTAGTCGATT
>ERZ1031078.95-NODE-95-length-28292-cov-19.175231_pt1 | contig 28292 bp, 17 predicted proteins | sample MGYA00518179_ERZ1031078 | MGnify/ENA primary metagenome ERZ1031078 (study PRJEB33719, sample SAMN04261274) | wastewater metagenome | biome: rural village; feature: human; material: feces | host: Homo sapiens | place: El Salvador | collected 2014-01-14 ... | reverse complement strand
TCTTACACGAGTGTGGCGACAATTTCCTCGCGAGTGCCGGGGAGCATGTCGATGACTGGAATCTCGGGCATGGTGTAGCAGCCTGGCTGCAGACGGAAGGTGGCGCGAGCCACGTTGACCAATACCTGAGCAGTGAGAGCAGGGTTGTTGATGCTCATGTTGAACTCGAAACGCTGGTTCTGAGTCTTGCCCGAAACGCCCTTGCGAACGAGGTTCACACCATGGCCCATGTCCTTGACATCATCGACTGAGGCTACAGCAAAGACATGGGTCTCGTCGTGAGCGAAGTAAGGGTCGGCCTTAATCTCGGCAGTTACGTCCTCGAGCTTGGCGCCTTCCTCCAGCTCTACGTACACCATGCGGCGGTGAATGCCCTCGCCCAATGGGATGGTGACAGAGAGAGCCTCCTTGACACCCTGCTTGCTGCGTACGCAAACAGAGTGGCCCATGCTCATACCAGGACCGAAGTTGGTATAGGTAAGACCCTTAGGAGCAAGGCTTTCCATGAGCACGCGCACTACTGAGTCAGAACCTGGATCCCAGCCGGCAGAGATGACACTCACCTTGCCTGCCTTCTTGCAGTTTTCCATTTGGCTGGTACGATAGTCGAGGATGCCGGTATGGATATCGTAGCTGTCGACGGTGTTGATGCCGAGAGCCACTATCTTGGCAGAGTATTCTGGGCAAGAACGGGTAGGAGTGGCGAGGATGGCTACATCCACGTCCTTCAACTTGGTGATGTCGTCTACTACATCATAATCAGCCAGTTCGGCTGGTTTGTTCTTGTCGCCCTGACGGCGTACGATGCCTGCAATCTCAAAATCGGGAGCTGCCTCGAGTGCCTCGACGGTGAACTTACCGATATTGCCGTAACCTACTACGGCTGCTCTAAATTTCTTCATTGTATTCTTTCTTTTATTTGTTGTTTGTTCAGTTTCCGGTTGCAAAAGTATAGCTTTTATTCGAGAAAACGAACGTTTTAATAGTTTTTTAACTATAAGAACCGACAAAAAGTTGTAAAATCATAGCTTTTAGGTATGTTTTTGTAGGATAGTGTAAGGATGGTGGGGTTAAAATGCTTACAGATTGAAAGAAGGAGGGCAAATGCAGGAGTTGAATGTTTGAGCTTCTCTAACTTCTTTTAATTTTCTCATTTGCAAAAGTGGAGCAAAAACATTTTCCCCCTCTTTGGCAATAATAGCGCCGAATGTGCGTTTATTATATAATCGTATGCGCATGGGCGCGATGACGAGAGATGTGAAATCTTAAAATTATTAACGACAATCATGATTGAATATATACATGGCGACCTGACCGAGCTGACGCCGACACAGGCCGTTATCGAGACCGCGGGCGTGGGTTATGCGCTCAGTATCTCGCTCAACACATATACTGCCATACAGGGTAAGAGAGAGGTTAAACTGTACGTTCATGAAGTACTGGTGACAGGTGGAAGAGACGACTCGTTCACCCTCTATGGCTTTGCCTCGAAGCAGGAGCGAGAGCTTTACCGTCTTCTCATCACCGTATCGGGTGTGGGAGCCGGCACGGCGAGGATGATTCTCTCGTCGATGTCGCCACGCGAGCTGTGCAACGTCATCTCCACTGCCAACGAGGCGATGCTCAAGGGAGTGAAGGGCATAGGACTGAAGACAGCCCAGCGCATCATCATCGACCTGAAGGACAAGATCGTAAGCATGGGAATAGCCGACGAGTTGCCTGCCAACGGAGGAAACGTGGACATGGTGAACAACGACGTGAAGGACGAGGCGGTGAGCGCACTCACCATGCTCGGATTCTCGCCAGCGCCATCGTCCAAGGTGGTGGTCGACATCCTGAAGGAACAGCCCGACCTGAAGGTGGAACAGGTGATCAAGACGGCTCTGAAACGAATAAAATGACGAAAAAGAAGAAACGAGTGTAGATGTTGATAAGACGAAAATATAAATATGCCTTTCTGTTGATGGCATTGCTGATGGTCTCGGTCATCGGCAATGCCTTTGGCTTGTCGTACTGGCAGGACAACAGAACGCGGCAGCGAGCTGCCCAGAACCGCAATGCCAGCGCAGCCAGTAGGAAGCAGACGGCTGCCACGACGAAAAAGGCGGCCACGGCAGCAGGAAAGCCCGGCATCACGGCCCAGCCCATCCTCGCCGACGAGGACACCATACCCGACTCGCTGCTGCACACACGATGGCCAGTACAGCGTACACAGCCCATCAGCACGGGCGACCTGTATCAGAGTCCGTTAGACCTGCAGCGCCCCGACAACATGAAATACCACGTGGAGTACAACGACACGCTGAACCGCTACGTCATCGGCAACAAGCTGGGTGGCGCATGGCTCTCGGCTCCCATCATGATGACGCCTGCCGAGTACATGGCATGGAGCGAGCTCAACGAGCGACGTGCCTACTACCGCAAGCAGAACGACGAGATATACAAGGCCAAGGGAAAGGAGAAATTTGACTTCACCGACATGCACTTCGACCTGGGACCTGCCGAGAAAATCTTCGGTCCCGGAGGCATCCGAGTGCGCACGCAGGGAACTGCCGAGCTGAAGTTTGGCATCAACAAGAAGAGTGTGGACAACCCCTCGCTGCCCATCCGCAACCGCAAGACCACGATGATGGAGTTTGACGAGAAGATCAACCTCAACGTCAACGGAAAGGTGGGCGACAAGGTGAACATGAACCTCAACTACAACACCGACGCCACCTTCGACTACGACGCGCAGAACATGAAGCTGAAGTACGACGGCAAGGAAGACGAGATCATCAAGCTCGTGGAGGCAGGCAACGTGTCGTTCCCCTCCAACTCGTCGCTCATCCGCGGTGCCAGCAGCCTCTTCGGTGTGCGCACCGATATGCAGTTTGGCAAACTGAAGTTGCAGACCGTCCTGTCGCAGAAGAAATCGTCGTCGAAGAGCGTATCGTCGAAGGGAGGCGTGCAGCTCACACCCTTCGAGATCAATGTGGCCGACTATGAGGAGAACCGACACTTCTTCCTCTCGCGATACTTCCGCGACCACTACGACGCATGGATGCAGAAACTGCCCAACCTCACCACTGGCGTCACCATCAACCGAGTGGAGATTTGGGTAACCAACAAGACTGCCACCACCACCAACACCCGAAACATCATAGCCCTCACCGACCTGGGCGAGACCTCGAAGCTAAGCAACCCCATGTGGGCGGCTGCAGGAACGGCCGTGCCCTCCAACAGAGCCAACAGCGAGTACGATGCCATGGTGAACCAGTATGCCGCAGCACGCGACATCGACCAGGCCGCCACCGTGCTCGAAGGAGCAGGACTGAAGGGCGGCGACGACTTCGAGAAGCTGGAGAGCGCCAGGCTGCTCTCCTCGTCGGAATATACGGTGAACACTGCCCTCGGCTACGTGTCGCTGAAGAGCGGACTGCAGACCGACCAGGTGCTGGCTGTGGCCTACGAGTACACCTACGGCGGTGTGACCTATCAGGTGGGCGAGTTCGCATCCGACATCACCGACACCCGACAGGGACTCTTCGTCAAGTCGCTCAAGAACACCAGCAACAACCCGCAGCAGGGCAACTGGGACCTGATGATGAAGAACGTGTATTACCTCGCATCGCAGGTGGAGAAGGAGAAGTTCCGACTCGACGTGAAGTATCAGAGCGACTCTACGGGCGTCTACCTCAACTACATTCCCGAGGCGAAGGTGAAAGACCAGCCCATCATCAAGGTGCTGGGAGCCGACCGACTCGACAACAACAACAATCCCCACAGCAACGGCTACTACGACTACGTGGCTGGCTACACCGTATCGGAAGGACGCGTCTTCATCCCCAAGGCTGAGCCTTTCGGAAGCTATCTCTACACCTATCTCAAGGGCAAGGGCATCGCCGACGAGGTGGCGAAAAAGTACGCCTTCACCGAACTCTACGACAGCACCAAGACCGTGGCGAAGCAGATAGCTGAGAAGAACAAATTTCAACTCGTGGGACAGTTTCGCGGAACCTCCGCCAACGTCATCTCCTTAGGCGCATACAACGTGCCACAGGGTTCGGTGCTCGTCACGGCAGGAGGTGTGACCCTCACCGAAGGCTCCGACTACGCGGTGGACTACAATGCCGGCGAGGTGACTATCCTCAACCAGAGCATCATCGACGCAGGAACACCCGTCAACGTGTCGCTCGAGAGCAACACCGACTACGGACAGATGCGCAAAACCATGTTTGGCGTGAACTGGGAGTACGACTTCTCGAAGAACTTCCAGATCAGCGGAACCCTGCAGCACCTCACCGAACAGGCCCTCACCACCAAGGTGACCATGGGCGCAGAGCCTCTCAGAAACACCCTCGTGGGCTTCAACCTCAACTGGAAGCGCGAGAGCCAGTGGCTCACCAACATGCTCGACAAGATACCGTTCCTGCACCTCACGCAGCCATCCTACATCTCGTTCACAGGCGAGTTTGCCAAACTCTTTGCCGGACAGGCCAGCGGAACGCAGGACAACGCATCCTATCTCGACGACTTCGAGAACACCAAGAACACCATCGACGTCATGTCGCCCACATCGTGGGTGCTCTCCAGCGTGCCCTCGTCAAACTTCCGTCAGGACTACAACGACAAGACGGGGCTGACCAGCGGATTCCGACGCAGCCGTTTGGCTTGGTACACCATCGACCCGCTCTTCACACGACGGGGCAGCTCGCTCACACCAGGACACATCAAGAGCGACCTGGCACAGCTGTCCAACCACTACGTGCGTGAGGTCTATGTGCGTGAGCTCTTCCCCCTGCGCCAGCAAAGTTCCTACAGCGGAGCCACCAACACGCTGAGCGTGCTCAACCTCGCCTACTATCCTGCCGAGCCGGGTCCTTATAACTTCAACCCCGACCTGCAGCCCGACGGAACCCTTGCCATGCCACAGCAGAACTGGGGAGGCATGATGCGCAAGCTCGACACCAACGACTTCGAACAGGCCAACGTGGAGTACATCGAGTTCTGGATGCTCGACCCATTCATCTACTCGCGTGAGCAGGCCGACGCTGCCCAGTATGGCGGCGACTTCTATATCAACCTCGGCGAGATAAGCGAGGACATTCTGCGCGACGGAAAGAAATTCTATGAGAGCGGAATGCCCGTCGACGGAACGTCAAACTTCACCTACACACAGTGGGGAAAGATTCCCGCACAGAGCACCGTGACCTATGCCTTCGCCACAACGAAGGGAAGCCGCGCACTGCAGGACGTGGGATTCAACGGACTCAACGACGAGGAGGAACGCGAGTACTACAAGAATGCCTATCTCAGCCAGATACAGGGCAAGGTGAACCAGGCTGTGTTCGACAGCATCTACAATGACCCTGCTCGCGACAACTACCACTACTACCGTGGCAGCGACTGGGACCAGATGAAGGCACCCATCCTGTACAGATACAAGTTTATCAACAACCCACAGGGCAACTCGCCCGACAGCGACAGTCGCACCGAGAGCTACGACACTTCCTACAAGTCGACGCCCGATGTGGAGGACATCAACCAGGACTTCACGCTCAACGAATACGAGAAATACTATCAGTATCACGTGAGCATACGACCCGAAGACCTGCAGGTGGGCTCCAACTTCATCGTCGACAAGCGAAGCTACACGCCAACGCTGCGCGACGGCAGCAAGCCCACCGTCACCTGGTATCAGTTCCGCATTCCCGTAGACCAGTACGAGAAGAAGGAAGGCAACATCAACGACTTCTCCAGCATACGCTTCATGCGAATGTTCCTCACCAACTTCCGTAAGCCCATCGTGCTGCGTTTCGGCACACTCGACCTGGTAAGGGGCGAGTGGAGAACCTACGACCAGCTGCTGGGCGCAGCCAACAGCGGCACGCTCGAGGCCAGTGCGGTGAGCATAGAGGAGAATGCCGAGAAGACACCTGTCAACTACGTGCTGCCACCGGGCGTACAGCGCGAGCAAGACCCAACGCAGCCACAGCTTGTCGAGGCCAACGAGCAATCACTCAGCCTCGTAGCCAAGAACCTGAGCACAGGCGAGGCCAAGGCGGTGTACAAGAACACCACTCTCGACCTGCGACAGTACAAACGCATGCAGATGTTTGTTCACGCCAACGCCCTGGAGCAGGACGTCACCTCGCTGCAGGACAACCAGGCTTCGGTGTTCATCCGTCTGGGAAGCGACTACAAGAACAACTACTATGAGTACGAAATACCGCTGAAGCTCACACCGGCACGCAACAACTACAGCCGATACAGCTACGAGGACTGCCGTGCCGTGTGGCCCGAGGAGAACATGCTCGACGTGGCCCTCACCGTCTTCACCGCACTCAAGAAGGCGCGCAACCAGGCCAAGTCGCAAGGCATGGCTTCCTTCTCGGCACCCTATTCGGCCTACGACTCCAACCATCCCAACAACAAAATCACCATCATGGGTAATCCTACACTCGGAGAGGTGAAAACCATGATGATTGGTGTGCGCAACAACGCCGGAGAAATCAAGAGTGTGGAGGTGTGGGTCAACGAACTGCGTCTGCTCGACCACAACAGCAAGGGCGGATGGGCTGCCAACGGAAACCTCAATGTGCAGCTATCTGACCTGGGAAGCGTCAACGCCACAGGTAAATACCAGAGCGAGGGATTCGGCGGACTGGAGGACGGAGTGGCAAGCCGATCCACCGACACCTACAGCTCGTACAGCGTCACCACCAACCTCGAGCTCGGAAAGTTCTTCCCCGACAAGGCCAAGGTGAGCATACCTTTATATTACAGCATCACCAAGGAGAAGACTTCGCCCAAGTACAACCCGATGGACACCGATATGGAGCTCAAGGACGCACTCGACGCGGCTGGATCGCGACATGAGCGCGACTCCATAGAGAGCATCGCCGTGACAAAGGTAACCAATACCAACTTCTCCATCTCAAACGCAAGGGTAGGAATCGCCACCAAGCGTCACCCCATGCCATACGACCCTGCCAACTTCTCCTTCTCCTACAGCCACTCGCACCAGCGCACAACGGGCGAGACCACCGTTTACGAGAAAGAGGACAACTGGCGTGGAGCGCTCGACTATTCGTGGACACCGGTCTACAAGGCGTGGGAACCGTTCAAGAAGATAAAGAACCGCAGCAAGTGGCTCGACATACTGAAGCGGTTCGGACTGAACTGGCTGCCGCAGAATGTGGCGTTCAACACCGAGATGACGCGCAACTACTACGAGCTTCAGGAGCGCGACATGGAGTCGACAGAGAACGCGCAGCTGCCGCTCTCGTTCAGCCAGCAGTTCCTGTGGAACAGAGAGTTCGCTGTGCGCTGGGACCTCACCAAGAACCTGCACGCCAACTTCCGAAGCGCCACACACGCACAGATAGAGGAGCCTTACACACCCGTCAACAAAGACCTCTACCCCGACCAGTATCATGCCTGGAAGGACTCGGTGTGGACAAGCATCAAGCACTTCGGTACACCGCTCGACTACAATCAGACGTTTACCGCATCCTATCAGCTGCCGCTCAACCTGCTGCCCGTATTCGACTGGGTGAACACCGACGCCAACTACAACTCGACCTATTCCTGGAACAAGGGAACCGACGACGAGGACGGAAACAACTACGGAAATACCATCAACACCAACCGTGACGTGACACTCAACGGATCGTTCAACCTGGTGAAACTCTACAACCACGTGCCCTTCCTCAAGAAGGCCAACCAGCGCTTCGACCGCGAGCCGTCGAAATCGCAACTTCAGCGCAAGAAGCAGGATAAAGCCAAGCAGAAGCAGGAGGCACAGCGACAGAAACAGGAGTTGCAGAAGGTGAGAAAGGAAGCCGAGGCTGCCGGAAAAGACCCCGACGAGGCTGAGAAACAATGGCGGAGCAAGCAGAACAAGAAGGCAGAGCAGCAGAAGAAAGCACTGCCCAAGAACCGCCGTGCCTTCGAGAAGGAAGTGGTGCTCATGCCCGACACCATCATCAAGGTGAACCACGGCAAGAACAGCAAGCGACTCATCGTTACCGCCAAAACTGAGGACGGAAAGGTGATGAAACTGAAATACAAGAAGGTGAACGCCAACCAGATAAAACTCATTTCGAAGGTTGACACTGCCACCAAGGTGAAACTCACCGTGCTGTCGAAGGAACCGCTCGAGAACCAGAGCTGGTACAAGACCATGCAGGCTGTGGCACGCACGGCCATGATGGTGCGCAACATCAGCTTCACCTATCGCAACAACTATCAGCTCACGCTGCCAGGATTCCTGCCCACCATCGGCGACGCCTTCGGACAGACCAAGCAGGGCGTGCTCTCGCCAGGCCTCGACTTCGCCTTCGGTATGGTGGACGACAGCTATATAGACAAGGCACGACGCAACGACTGGCTCCTGGTGAACGACACCATCGCCACACCTGCTGCCAGCAGCACCACCAACGACCTGCAGCTGCGCATGACGCTCGAACCGGTGAGAAATCTAAAGATAGACCTCAACGCCTCGCGCACCAAGACAGTGCAGAAGAGCATGCAGTACATGTACGAGGGAACGCCCACCACGGAGAGCGGAACCTTCACCATGACTACCATCTCGATAGGCTCAGCCTTCGAGGGAATGGGCTCGGCAAGCAGCGGCTACAAGAGCAAGACTTTCGAAAAGTTTGTCAACTCGCTTGAGTCTTACCGCAACAAGGTGGAGGCGCGTTATGCCGACGCAGTCTATCCGGCAGGGTCGGCTCTGGCTGGAGGCAAGTTTGATGCTTCGCGCACGCCTGTCAACAAGTACAGCGGCGACGTGATGATTCCGGCGTTCCTTGATGCCTATACCAGCATGGGAGGCTCGTCGCTCTCGCTCTTCCCCGCACTCAGCCGTCTGCTGCCCAACTGGACTGTCCGTTACAGCGGACTGGGCAAGCTGCCCTGGCTGCGCGACCACTTCAAGAGCATCAACATCAACCACTCCTATAAGAGCATCTTCGCCATAGGAAGCTACAACACCTACAGCACCTTCCAGGAGTATATGAACGGAATAGGCTTCATCGACGACACGGCGACAGGCAGTGTCACACCGAGCAGCATGTTCAATATCTCGCAGGTAAGCATCAACGAGTCGTTCTCGCCACTCATGGGTGTCGACATGACGTTCAACAACAATATGACGCTCAAGGCTGAGTATCGTCAGACGCGCGTGCTGAGTCTCAGCATGACGAGTGTGCAGGTGAACGAGGCGCTCAGCAAGGACTGGGTCGTAGGAATGGGCTATCGTCTCAACAACCTCAGCCTTTTCGGCAGGGGAAAGCGAGCCATCAAGTCGAAGGGAAAGAACAAGAATCAGAGCAATGCGGCCGCCAGCAACCGCAACTCTGGAACCAACCAGAACCTCAACCTGCGTCTTGATTTCAGCTTCCGCCGTCAGGCTGCCATCGTGCGCGACATAGCCTCTATGGTGAGCAGTGCCAGCAGCGGAAACAAGGCGCTCAAGCTGAGTTTCTCGGCCGATTACACCCTCAACCGGCTCCTCACCATGAGCTTCTACTACGACCGTCAGACCAACACTCCTCTGCTCTCGAGCAGCAGTTATCCCACCACCACGCAGGACTTCGGTCTGAGTGTCAAGTTCTCGCTGACGAGATAAGGATGTTTCGGGAAGATAGTGAAGTGAAAGAATAGGGGCGAGATTGCATCTTTGCAATCTCGCCCCTATAATATAATAAGGTGTACAAAATATCAAAAATAGTGTAGGTTGTAGATTTTTAGGACAGTCAAGACTTAAATTCTCTTCCGGTTAAAACATGTTATACATAGCGAGATTGCAGCCAGGATAGCTCCCACAGCGCACACTCCCGTCCATGCATGGTGTGTCCATGCCAATCCGGCACAATAGGTGCCAAAGGAACCGCCTATAAAATAGGTAGTCATAAATATGGTGTTGGCTCTGTTGGAGGCTTGAGGCATCTCCTGAATGCAGCCACTCTGATTGCTTAGTTGCAGACATTGCAAGCCTATATCTACCAGGATGATGGCTACAACAAGTCCCATGAAAGTGTCGCCAAACAGACAGGCCGCAGCCCACGCCACAAGCTGCAGGCATGCACCATAAATACTCATCTTTCTGATGCCCCAGCGATTCACAAGTTTGCCCACACCGCTTGCCGCAATAGCCCCGGCTATGCCGCACAGTCCCAACGTTCCTACCATTTCGCTGCCAGAAAAGAACGGAGCTTGAGCCAATCGAAAGGCAAGACACGCCCAAATGGCCATCATGCTGCCAAAACTAAAGGCGGCACGCGCAGCATAAATTCGTATGCGGCCATTGCTCCTCACAATATTGAATACGCTGGCCATCAAGCCCCTATATGTGCCCACATAGTTGCTCTTTATCTGTGGCATAATCTTGAGCGTAAGAGCCATGCACAGCACCATCACAAAAGCTGCGATGAAGAACATTTCGCGCCAACCCAACCATTCGCCAACATAACCGCTAACCACTCTCGATGCGAGAATGCCTGTTAGCAATCCCGACAGAACGACACCCATATTCCTGCTTTTGTTTTTCTTCTCGGAATATTGTCCTGCAATCGGTATGAAAAATTGTGGAATAACGGAACAGGCTCCCAACAAGAGGGAGGCTCCCCAAATAAGCCACACCTTGTGGGCAACAGCAATGACTATGGCCATCATGGCTGCTACGGTCATGTTCACAACAATTATGCGACGGCGTGAGTAGAGGTCGCCCATAGGGATAAGGAAGCACAACCCAAGTGCATAGCCTGTTTGTGTGACAACGGTTATGAGGTTCGCCTCATGCTGGCTGACTCCTATGTCGTGACGTATCATTTCCAAAAGAGGCTGGTTGTAATAGCAATTAGCCACGGTCAATCCCGCTATAACAGCCATTGCGAGCAACAAACTGCGCTCTATGCCTTCATTTTCTTTAAGTTGTTTCACCCTAATTGACGCAACACTATATTTTTATCTATTTTATAAGCACCCTGAGCAACCATATGTTGCTCGGATTGGGCCATGTCAGAAATTTCGCTTGTCTTCGTGTTGCAATAAAAAGACCAATAAAACTCTGAATGGTATGGCAAAAGTACAAATAAAATCCGAGAATCTCACTCCTTTAGGAGGCTTTTTTGATGATGGAACAATTAAGTGACGGTCAAGAGTATGATTTTGACCATCAGCTCATTGAGGCGTATAATAATCCAAAGTTGTCAAACAGGCTGCACGGGCTGTAGGCTGGTTTGAGAAAGGTAAGAAAATAAAAATAGGAGGAAAACAGATCTGTTTTCCTCCTATTGGATAGAGTTATCTCAGACTGAGAGATTACAATGTAGACTTGATGGTCTGTGTGTTGCTTCCCTGTGTCAGCTTGAATACATACACGCCGTGGGGCAGGCTTGACAGACTGATGGTCTCGCCGTTGCTGTTGATAGGTGCAGAATACATCAACTGGCCAGTGAGGTTGTAGACGGCTACACGAGCCTGACCCTTGTCGCTGCCAATGTAGAATGTGGCGGTGCGAGCCTGGCGGTCGGTTATGATGCGGTACATAGACTCAGTGGTCTTGACATCATCGATGCCTGTTGTGCCGAGCAGTTGCTTCAGACCCTTGATGGCATTGATACGGCCATAGCCCCATGTGTTGTTGGGGAAGGTTTGTCCTGTTGGCATATAATCGTCATTCTGGACAGCTGTGTTGCCGATGACTTCGAGCACCTGTTTAGGTGTCAGGTTGGGGTTGGCCTGCAGCCAGAGAGCTACGACGCCTGCCACATAAGGCGAAGCCATAGAAGTACCTACGTCGTTGGTATAGAGATCGTTGCCAGTGCGGGCAATGACATTGGTGTCGTCGCTCCATCCTGAGCAATATCTTGAACCTGCCGATACGATGATGCAGCCAGGAGCTGTTATGTCGGGTTTGACGCGACCATCGGCAGTAGGACCGTAGCTTGAGAAGGCGGAGTGCTCCAGGAACTTACCCGTCAGCTCCTCGTTGAGGCCGTAAGCATTTTCTGTACCCTGCAAATTGATGGGCTGGTACTGTACCTTCGAGTTGAACGAACCTACAGAGATGACATCAGGACTCTCGCCGCCCAGCTCGCCTACTGTGCAGTTGGTGTCGCCGTCGGTCCAGCCACGCTTGCTGAAGTTGGTGAACTCGCCAGAGGAGGCATTGTTCCACATGTGTACGGTCTTACCAGCCTCGCCAGTCACCACAACACCGATGGCAAAGCCTGTGTTGATGGAAGTGGCACGGCTCATGAGCAGCACGTTGGTGCGACCGTTGACAGGGTTTTCTTGGAGCGACAAACCTACTTGAACCACTACACCACTGCCGTCGGGGGCAACCCAGTTTACTTCTTTCGTACCATCGTTGGAAACTTCGTTAGAAGATGCGATAATCTTACCGTTGAGTGTGTTTACGACAACAGCCTTAACGGAAATTTTTGAGTTCTTCTCGGCCCAGATGTCGACGTAAGCCTGCTTGTAGGAACTGTTGGCCTGTTCGCTGCCATAGGCAAACATGGTTTTCAATTGCTTGTTGGTGGCGGTAAAGGTCTTGCTGGCGTGCAGTTTGTCAAGACCTTCGTTGCCTGCGGCACCAACGATGATGCGGCCCGGACCAATCAGGTTGGCAAACGAGAGATCGGTGTCGGAGCTTCCGTCGTGAGGACCCATGTGTGAGCCGAGGCTGATGTTGACAACAGCAGGCTTTCCTACACTCTTGGCATAGTCGAACACATACTTGATTCCATCTACAATCTGTGCATTCGTGCTCTTGAAGCTCACGAACACGAGGTCGGCATCGGGAGCCACTCCGTAGTAAGGTGTGCTCTTGTCGCTGCCCGAGGCAATGCCCGATACGTGGGTGGCATGGAAGCCGCTGGTCAGGTCATATTTTGCAGCTCTTATCTCGGCTGTGGTTTTGTATTCAGCTCCATAGCCGAAACCTTCGGGAGCATTGCCGGTGCCGTGCTGATCCCATACGCGCTTGATGCGAGTGTCGCTCTTGTCGGCATTGAGAAAGTCTACATGATCGTACTGGAATCCGTTGTCCACGATACCGATGACTACGCCTTTGCCGGTGTAGGGACCGTTATTCTCTGTCATTTGGTGACAGTCGTCTACGCCCAACAGTTTGCGGGCGTTATCCATCAGCAGTTTGGCCTCAGTACCTACCGAAACCGAAACAACCTCATCGAGATTGGAAACAGGTTCGATGGCAGACAGAGGCATGTCGGCAGTGACGAGTGTCTCGCTGATGCGCGAGTTCACTTTGGCTCCCAGAGCCTCTATTTTGGCAATGGCATCCTGCGACTTGACGGTGATGAATGCGCTGACAGTCTGTGGGGTAGCATTTGCTGCCTTGGCTTTCTTCTGTGCTGTTCTTGCTTCGTGAAGCATCATGCTTGTGCTTGGCGACAGCTTCTGCGCAAAGCTGAAACTGCCGACAAGCAGGAATGATGCCATAAGAATGGCTTTCTTATTCATTTCTTAATTCTTACTTTTCTTTTTAAATCTGTTTATTAGTATGCTCCTACTGCTCCGTTGTAATTGAATACAAAACGCTCCTTGTTGCCTCCATTTGTTGTATTGGCGTTGGTATAAGTGTTGACAACATCCAATGAGATTTCATAGTTGCCGGCATCGTCTTTCTTGATGGAGAATGTACCGTTGTCTGGACTGTTGTTGTATCCACCATATTTGGCATCGGGAGAATACAACTGTACGTCTGCGTATTTCACCTGGAAGTTGTCGCCGTCTTTCAGTTCAGCCAAGTTAATGGGCCCGGCATTGATGAAACTCTCCTTTACCTGCAGTGTTACCTTTTCGCTGCTAAATTTGCTTGAGAACTCACCGCCATAAAGGTAGAATGTGTAGATGTTGTTCCTTTGCTTAAAAAGCACCTTGCAGATGTCCTTGTTTATAAGGGGGCTTCCGTCAGGGTTGTACAACTTGTAGCTGTTGCTTACCACAGCAGGAGTCATTCCGTCGAGGCTCTCTACGGCAGTGGTTGCACCGTAATACTCCAGCTCGATGGTACGGTTGTCGTCGAAGGTGGCGTTGATCTTGATGTAGAGCTTGCCGTCCTTGTCCTTTGCGGTTGTGATAGTGCCGGCCTTTACCTTCTCGTAAGTGACGCGTGTGGCGTAGTCGATGTACTTCAGGGTGTAGCTGTCGGCATCGGTAGCCAGGTCGATAGTTCCATTGTAGAGCTTGGAAGCCGAGATGCTTACTGCAACGCCAATCTTGCCTGCCAGCAAACCGTCGGCTGTGGTAGCCTCGACATCACCGAAGGCGAAGGTTGTTGCCGCACCTACAGTGGCTGGGTTGAGCACGAGGGCAGAAGCAACGTTATAGGTCTTCACGTCGTTCACATTGGTGGTCTTGATGCTGTTGGTGGCAGTGTAAATCTGGGTGAACGCGCCGTTGGTCCACTTGCAGCGCAGGTCGCTGTAGTCGGCAGTCTCAGCCTCAAGTGTGATGGTGACATTCTTCTTGAACTTGTCGAAACGAGCCTGGAGCGTACCAGTCAGCTTAGGAGTCTCGCCGTTGTAAGCCACCTTTACGTCCTGAGCATCGTCAGAGCCAAGCTTAATCTCCTGACCCATGAGACTCTTTGGAATGGTCAGCTCGAATACAGGTTTTGTATCGCTGTCGCTGCCATAGAGCGCAAACACGTATGAGCCGTTGGCATCCAGCATGGTTACCTTGCTGAGGTCCTTTACGTCGTCGTTGTATGCCCACTGGTTTCTGAGGGTTGCGAGAGCCTCGTCGGTAAAGGTGACGTTCTCTATGCTGTTTACCTTATATACTTTGGTTGTGCCGTCCTTCTGGTGAACGGTCATCACGCGTCTTGTCTGTGCGAATGTGGGGAGCACTGTTGCGAGGCAGAGTGCTGCTGTAGCTATATACTTTTTCATTTTTTTACGATTTTAGTGGTTTTGTTGTTTGATTTTACGATATAGATACCGCTTGGCAGGTTGGCGATGCTGGCAGCCTTGGTGCCGTCGACGGTCTGCATGAGTTGTCCACCAACAGAGTAGATTTCGGTCTTGCCGGTAAAGTCGGCCTTGATGCCTTCGATGCCAGTGATGGAAGATGGTTCGTAATTGTATTCCATCTCCTTGTCGAACTCGCCCGTAATCTGGAATCCTTTGCCGTCGAAGAGGTTGATGACGAACTTGTAGTGTGTGTTGTCGGTCTTGCTTACGCCCACGGTTCCTGAGTAGACTGTTGCCCACTTGTCAACTACCCATGGCAAGCGGGTGGCAGGGTCTGGGTTCTTGCGGAAGTGATGGTAGCGTGTGCCTGTGCGCTCGCCGTTGTTGTAGAAGTAGCCGCGGGTCATCATGAATGGAGCATACATGTTGGTCCACAGATGGCTTTCCTCCATGAGGGTGTAGGTGCCTTCGGGAAGATACTGGCTGCCTTCGGCTGCCTGGAATTCCATGCGCAGCAAGTCCTGATCGCCTGTATAGTCTTGGTCGTCCAAGCCGCTTGGCGAACCGAGGTCGACAGAGAATACCTGAACTCCGTTCTGCACACCGAGCGAGTAGATGCGTGACTTCTTCACGCGGTCGAACTTGAGATGCACATCCCCCTCGAGGTTGGAGTCAACGTCTTTGTCGTCTTTCTCCGACTTGTCGTAGTAGATGAACGAAATGCCCTTGGCTGTACCTGTCACCTTGTGTCCGCGGTCGGTGGTGCAGTCTACGGTAATGTCGTAGGTTCCCTCTTTTTCGCCTTCGGCGATGGTGATGGTTCCGTTTGTGATGTAGCAGTAGTCGTAGTCGGTGTCCATTCCTGTCACGGCCTTGCGGCGCTTCACGTAGGTTCCCATTACGACAGTCATGCCGTTGTAGTCGATTTCCATACCTGGGAAGAAAGTGCCTACCTTGAAGTTGCGTGCTACGGTATAGGTGCCTGGCACGACAGTGGCGGTCTTAGGGTCGCCAAAGAGACGGTTGTAGAGGTTGATGACGAGGTCGTGTCCCTTGCCTGTCATTCCGCCAGTCTGGGTGTCGTACTCTCCGTCGTAGAGGTTGAGCACCATGTTGCCGGTCTTAGAATCCATGAGGTTGCCGTAATAGTAGCCGATACCGCCATGGAAAGTGGTGTTGATGTCTGTCGAAATCTGAGGATATACATCAGAGCTTCCCGCTGACATATTGGTGAATACCATTTCGCCGACGTACGAATATTGTGTACCGTTGGCATCGCTGAACGAGAGCGTGTAGGTTACGTTTCCGTCGTTCTCTGCCTTGCTCACGGTGATGTCGCTTGCTATGTCCACACCGCCGTCGCTGTTACCCTTATCGTCGAAGTTCTCCACGTAAGTAAGCTCGGGATTGTAGTACAAGTTGCCTTCAGAGGCAGCGAAGGTTCCTGCAGGCAGGTCGATGCCTGTTCCTTCTGGCGCATAAAGGTCAAGCTCGGCTACAGTAGCGCTTTTGGCATTGATCTGTCCTTCGTTGACATTGTAGCTTACATCTTCCTTGTCAGAAAGAACCAAGTAGTAGTTTTCGTATCCTTTTGCTCCTGAGCCGGCAGCAGGATAGTAAGCCAGCATCACACTGTTGTTGATATTGGCGACAGCCTGTGCGGCTGCGGCAGCTTTTCTTTTGCCAGCTACGGCAGCGTCAGCGCCACGCTTTTTGATGAGCTGAAAGGTAACGCGCTTCTTGACTGTTTTCTGCTGTGCCAGTACAGGCATGGCTATGAAGGCAAGAAGCCATGTGAATAAAAGTAAAGTTTTCTTCATTATTTCTTGATGATTTTAAAGGAATGTTCGTTGGTCAGATTCAGAATATACACACCCGGTGCGTAAGAGGCAACATTGATGGTAGCGTTTCCGCCGCTTACCTTCTGTCGCTGTAGCAGTTTGCCGTTGGCATCGTAGAGCACAGCTTCGCCAGCCGCAGAACCGCTGATGCGGATTGTGGCGTTGTCGGTGTAACTAAAACTCATGGTGGAAGGATTTACCTTTTCCTCAATTCCTGTGGAAATGGCTGTGAAATAAAACTCGGTTACATCGCTCTGTGGATAGTCGGTGGAAATCTCATCGGATGTAATCTGCAACTTGTCTTCGGAAAAAGCGATGACGGGTCGCGTACTTAACTTGAACTCTGCCGTCTTGGAGTCGGCCATCTTTAAAACCAAGAATTCTGTTTGCTCAGTCTCGGCTGCATGGATAAGCCCAAATGGGGGGGCAAAGCAACAGAGCAGAGCAAGGCTCAAAACTCTCTTTCTCATGTTGATAATCTCTTTAGAGGGAAATTTAATAGTATAAGTATTCTCTATGTGAACATTGTTTTGTCTTTCGTCTCACCCTCGTACATATTAACGAATGTCAAATAAATGTGCTGCAAAGGTAGTTAAATCTTTTAAAACATGCAAGAAAATACAGGAAAAATTGTATTTCTTGTACCTGATTATCTTACGTTTTGTTATAAAACGCATGTTTATTGTAATGAAATGAAGATGATCGTGCTACAAAAGCGAGGTGGCGTGACAAAACAATAGATATGGATGAATTGTGTCTGTTGCTGTGTTGTAAAAACAAATTAGGGGCGAGACTGCTAAGTGCAGTTCGCCCCTATATATATATTGTTCTTAAGTAACTTCTCTAACTTCCCCGAGCAGCTTCGGCTCCTCAGCTTATTTCTTGTCGTAGGCGTGGACGGGATAGTCGATGGTGTAGTGGAGACCACGGCTCTCTTTGCGCTCTATCGCCATGCGGGTGATGAGATAACCCACGTTGATCATGTTGCGAAGCTCGCAGAGCTCCTTGCTTACCTTGACACGCTTGAAGAGGTTCTCGGTCTCCTCGTACAGCAGGTCGAGTCGGTCCCAGGCACGTTTCAGTCGGAGGTCGCTGCGCACGATGCCCACGTAGTTGCTCATGCATTCGCCCACTTCCTTGACGCTTTGTGTGATGAGCACTTTCTCCTCGTTGGTCAGTGTTCCCTCATCGTTCCATTCAGGCACCTTTTCGTTGAAGTCGTACTCGTCGACATGCTCGATGCTGTGCTTGGCAGCTGTGTCGGCATAGACCACAGCCTCGATGAGCGAGTTGCTTGCCAGACGGTTGCCGCCGTGCAGACCCGTGCACGAACATTCGCCCAAAGCATACAGGCGGTTGATGCTCGAACAGCCGTTGAGGTCGACCTTGATGCCGCCGCACATATAGTGGGCTGCCGGACGTACGGGAATGTAGTCTTTGGTGATGTCGATGCCGATGCTCAGGCACTTGGCATAGATATTGGGGAAGTGGTGCTTGGTCTCTTCGGGATTCTTGTGAGTGACGTCGAGGCATACGTGGTCGAGTCCGTGCTTCTTCATCTCCTTGTCGATGGCACGTGCCACGATGTCGCGTGGTGCCAGACTCAGTCGCTTGTCGTATTTCTCCATGAAGCTCTCGCCGTTGGGCAGGCGCAGGATGCCGCCATAGCCACGCATGGCCTCGGTGATGAGGAAGGCAGGATGAGTCTCGCCTGGGTGGAAGAGGGCTGTGGGGTGGAACTGTACGAACTCCATGTCGGCCACTGTTCCCTTGGCACGATAGACCATAGCCTCGCCGTCGCCCGTGGCAATCACGGGGTTGGTAGTGGTCTGATAGACAGCTCCGCAGCCGCCTGTGCACATCACTGTCACCTTGCTCAGATAGGTGTCCACCTTCTGGGTCTCGGGGTTGAGCACATAGGCTCCGTAGCAGTTGATGTAAGGAGTGCGACGTGTGACGCGTGCGCCTAAGTGGTGCTGTGTGATAATCTCGACAGCGAAATGATTTTCCTTGATGTCGATGTCAGGATTGCTGCGCACGGCTTCCATCAGTCCGCGCTGAATCTCGGCTCCCGTGTCGTCGGCATGGTGCAGGATGCGGAACTCGCTGTGTCCTCCCTCGCGGTGAAGGTCGAACTTGCCGTCCTGCTGCTTGTCGAAATTGACACCCCACTGCACCAGTTCCTTGATCTGTTCAGGTGCTTTGGTGACAACCTGCTGCACGGCTTTGTAGTCGCTGATGTAGTCGCCAGCAATCATTGTATCCTGGATGTGTTTGTCGAAGTTGTCCACTTCGAGATTTGTGACTGAGGCGACGCCTCCCTGTGCGAATGATGTGTTGGCTTCGTCGAGCGATGTCTTGCAGATCATGCACACTTTACCTTTATGCGCTCTGGCCACTTTCAGGGCGTAACTCATACCGGCAACTCCTGCACCGATAATCAGAAAATCATACTTATAAACCATTGAGTTTACTTTAAACTAATTTAATGGATTTTATCCTAATTGTTTGCAAAAGTAATAATTTATCTTTAAAGTGAGCATTAAAAGCCATATTTTTTGTAATTTTGCAGTGTTTTTTTGTAGAAAAGGATAATGAGAGACAGAACATTTCATAAGCGTATCACGCTTCCAGTGCGTTTGGGCATGGGAATTTTCACGGCTTTGGCCGTATATTTCTTTTGGGTCAAGGCGGCTATTCTGGGCATCTTGGTGGCTATAGTCATCGTGGGAATGATAGAGCGCATTCTGCATACCACGTACACCATCCGCCGTGTGAAACCCATCGACCGCGACGAGGAGATGGACTTCCTTATCATCGACGAGGGACGTTTCTCCACGAACCGCAATGTGCCGTTGTGCGATGTGGTGAGGGTGGAGAGCATACGGTGCTTCTTCGGTCTCGACCACTGCCTGCTCATCGAATACGGAGCTGGCCACATGGTGACGGTTCAGCCCGACAACGAGGAGGGAATGAAAAAGGCAATAGCGGAGAGAATTGGGGAAAGGTCTTAACTCCTCAGCGACCGCAGGGAGCGATAACTCCTTAACTCCTGAAAAAAATAAAAAGAACATTACAAGGTAAAAAAAATGAAATACAGATATATTTGGTTGCTCTGCATGGTGGCGATGCTTTCGCTTCCTGTAGGAGCACAGGACGTGAAGAAGAGCGCTGCGCCCTTGGTGGCGGGCGAGGAGGAAATAGTAGAGGACAGGGACGAAAGCGAGGCGGCGGCAGACACACTCTGTGCCGACTCCTTAGCTGCCGACTCGTTGGCTGTCGATTCCATCACAGCCGGCGGCTTGCGCCTGCCTTGGCCCGAGAATGTAAGGCAGGGGCTCGACCGTCTCTTACAGAACGATATGTTCGAGACTTCGCAGGTTGCCATCATGGTGTGGGACTTGCAGGCCGACTCGTGCATCTATCGCCATCGCGAGCGTCAGCTCATGCGTCCTGCCAGCACGATGAAGCTGCTCACAGCCATCACTGCCCTCGACAGGTTGGGCGGCTCTTATCAGTTTAAGACGCAGCTCAAGTACACAGGCAAGATAGAGGAGGGCGTGCTCCAGGGCGATGTGTACTGCGTGGGCGGCATGGATCCGCGATTCAACAACGATGACATGCGGGCTTTTGTGAGCAGTCTGCAAGACATGGGTGTCGACACCATCCGTGGCAGCATCTATGCCGACCGCTCGATGAAGGACACCGATCTCTTAGGCGAGGGCTGGTGCTGGGACGACGACAATCCTGTGCTTTCGCCTTTGGTCTTTGCCCGAAAGGACGGGTTTATGGATCGTTTCGTCGACAGGCTGAAGGATGCAGGCATCGTGCTCGAGACCGACACGCCTCAGGTGAAACGCTGTCCTGAGAGCGCCTTTTCGGTGTGCACGCGCTTCCACACCATGGATCAGATCATGCACAAGATGATGAAGGAGAGCGACAATCTCTATGCCGAGAGTATGTATTATCAGATAGCCGCCTCTACGGGCAACCGTCCTGCCAGCGCCAAGAGTGCGCGCAGCGTGGAGCGACAGCTCCTGCGCAAGCTCGGACTGGATGCCTCGCGCTGCAGGTTGACCGACGGCTCGGGCCTCTCGCTCTACAATTATCTCAGTGCCGAACTGGAATGTCAGCTCCTGCGTTATGCTTATCGCAACGAGAACATTTATCCTCATCTTCGTCCCTCGCTGCCCATTGCCGGCATCGACGGCACGCTGAGGAAGCGAATGCGTGGCACTTCGGCAAGCGGCAACGTGCGGGCCAAGACGGGCACGCTGACAGGCATCATCACCCTTGCCGGCTATTGTACGGCAGCCAACGGGCACGACTTGTGTTTCGTCATTCTCAACAATGGCATCATGCATGCCGTCAATGCCCGCCGTTTTCAGGACAGGGTGTGCGCATTGCTATGCCAGCCGTGAGTTTTTTAAAGGTAAAAAGGTAAAAAAGTAAAAAGGTAAAAAGGTAAAAAGGTAAAAAAGTAAAAAGGTAAAAAAGTAAGTAAGAACTTGCTGAAGTTCAATAAGTAAATAAAAGCGAGTGGTTATGGTGTCGAATACAACTTTTTCTTATGCGATTCTTTCATGGTTTCGCGATAACGGCAGGGCTTTGCCTTGGCGCGACACCACTGACCCTTACCCCATCTGGCTGAGCGAGGTGATATTGCAGCAGACGCGTATCGCCCAGGGATGGGAATACTGGGAGCGGTTTATGCACCATTTTCCCACTGTCGAGGCTTTGGCTTCGGCGAGCGAGGACGAGGTGCTGAGGCTGTGGCAGGGCCTGGGCTACTATTCGCGTGCCCGCAACCTGCATGCCGCCGCCCGTCAGATAGTGGCATTGGGACAGTTTCCCTCCACACTCGAAGGCATCAGACAGCTGAAGGGAGTGGGCGACTACACCGCTGCTGCCATTGCCTCCTTTGCTTTCGGTATCAGGGCGGCAGTGGTGGACGGCAACGTGTATCGAGTGCTGTCGCGCCACTTTGGCGTCTCCACCCCCATCAACTCCACGCAGGGCAAGAAGGAGTTTGCTGCTTTGGCTCAGTCGCTCCTGCCTCCTTCCGAGGTCTCAGCCTACAATCAGGGCATCATGGATTTTGGTGCCTTGCAGTGCACGCCTCTGTCGCCCCGTTGTTCCGATTGTCCGCTGATGGAGAGCTGTGAGGCTTTCCGCACGGGCAGGGTAGAGGAGTTGCCCGTGAAGCAACGTAAGCTTCAGATCAAGACGCGCCGTCTCGCCTATATATATATAAGGTGTAGGGAGTCGGCTTCCTCGCAGGCTTTTACCGCCATCCATCGCAGGGGCGAGGGCGATATCTGGCAGGGGTTGTGGGAGCCTTTCAATGCCTCGCTTCCCGACGGCACCCGTGCTGCCACGCCTGCTGAGTTATTGCAGCAGTTGGACTGCGGTGCACCAGATGCTCATCTTCGTCTTCTGTCGCAGGGTGTGAAGCATGTTCTCACCCATCGCATTATTCTTGCCGACTTCTATCTTCTCGAGGTTTCTCGTCGTCCGCTCCTTCCTCCCGATTACATCTGGATTCCCGAGTCGGAAATAGACTGTTATGGTGTTCCCCGCCTCATAGAGAAGATGCTGAGCGAGGTTCATGAAGGATAATTCTTTGACTCAAGTTTCGCAAGTGGTTTAAGTACGGGCTGAAGGCCCAAAGCTTCCAGAAGCAGTACGCCCTGGGAAGGTAAAGCTCCTATAAGCAGCACGCCCTGAAAGGGCAGAAGCTCTTAGCCCAGGGCATCGCCCTGGGTATAAAGGCAATGAGCAATGCGCCCTGTAAGGGCAACAGCTTTATATATTGCCAGGAGTTTTAAAGCTTTTGCCCTTACAGGTAGGGTGTTCAAAATCTATTAATTTTCCGACACGTTTCTTGCACCAAAATACAAGTTAATTCACACGAAATCAACGTGTTAAGAATTCAAAAATGTGACTTTTTTTAGTTCTGCGCAATATTCGTGTCGATAATTATTGAAATATCAGTTAGTTAAACCGATTATTCGACTAAAAAACGTGCCAAATTTTAAACGGATTTTGAACACCCTACCTTACAGGGCGACGGGTTACCGCCCAAAATAACCCAGGGCGATGCCTTGGGCTAAGAGCTTCTGCCCCTTCAGGGCGTGTGGGAAAAAACTTGCAAAATCTAAAGTTTCTATCATGTATGCGCGAGTGGAGTGCTACTTTCTGTATAAAGGAGGTGACGTTTTGCATCATGACAGCAGGAAGCCATGAAAAAGCACGAAGATGAAACCACGAAACACGAAAACAAGAGCAAACTATCATGACGTGAGCTTTCAATGGTGATAAATTGTAATTAAAACACTGCTCATATATAGCAAACTGTAAGAATGAGTATATTTTTAGATTTATTTTGCATGAAAAAATACGGATAAGAAAACAAATTGTCGTATCTTTGCACTCGAAAAGAAACAAAAAGTTATTGAAACGACGGATAACATAACAAAAAGTCAGACAATAACAAGGAGTAGAACAAAAAGGCAAACAACAACGCAATATGAGAAGAACAGTTCATTTCACCAAGATGCATGGAGCCGGCAACGACTATATATACGTCGACACACAGCTCTACGACATTCCCGATCCCGAGAAAGCCGCCATCGTCTGGAGTGCTTACCATACAGGAATAGGCAGCGACGGACTGGTTCTCATAGGCAAGCCCCACGACGGCAGACGTGCAGACTATTCGATGCGCATATTCAATGCCGACGGCTCCGAAGCCATGATGTGCGGCAATGCCAGTCGTTGTATCGGAAAATATCTCTACGAGAAAGGACTCACCCACAAGGACACCATTCGGTTGGAAACCCTTTCGGGCGTCAAGATACTGAAACTGCATATTCAGGATGGCAATGAGGTGGAATCGGTGACGGTAGACATGCTGAAGCCACTACTCCAGAACCAGGAGCAGTTCGTAGGCCCTTCGGTGCTTGCCGCCGACGAGCGCATCTTCGAAGGCACCTATGTCTGTATGGGCAATCCTCACTTCGTAACCTTTGTCGATGACATCGACACCATCGACATCGCGCATTACGGCAGGCTGCTCGAATACAACGAGGCATTTCCCCAGCGTTGCAACATCGAGTTCGCGCAGCTCACCGATGCCGACACCATCCGCACCCGGGTATGGGAACGGGGCAGCGGCATCACGATGGCTTGCGGAACAGGCGCCTGCGCCACGGCAGTGGCAGCCTTCCTCACAGGACGTGCCAGCCGGAAGAGCTACATAGTGATGGATGGCGGAACACTCCAGATCGAATACAGCGAGGCCGACGGCCATGTCTACATGACAGGCCCGGCAGCCTTCGCCTTTGAGGGAGAAATTCCCCTGCCGGGGAATGAAGAATGAAGAGCGAAGAACAATAATTACGGCAAACTTAAATATACATAATAAAAGGAGAATAAGAATATGGCATTAGTAAACGAACATTTCCTGAAGCTTCCCGGCAATTATCTCTTTGCCGACATCGCCAAGAAGGTGAACGCCTACAAGATAGCGCACCCCAAGCAGCGAGTCATCAGTTTGGGCATTGGCGACGTGACCCAGCCTCTCTGTCCGGCTGTTATCCAGGCCATGCACAAAGCAGTGGAAGAGATGGCAGTGCAGGCTTCCTTCCGAGGCTACGGTCCTGAGCGAGGCTACGACTTCCTGCGCGAGGCGATTATCAAGAACGACTTCCTGCCACGCGGCATCCATCTCGATGTCAACGAGGTGTTTGTCAACGACGGAGCCAAGAGCGACACCGGCAACATACAGGAGATATTGAGATGGGACAACAACATCGGCGTCACCGACCCCATTTATCCTGTCTACATCGACAGCAATGTGATGATAGGACGCGCGGGCGTCTTCGAGAACGGACGCTGGAGCAATGTGGTGTACATGCCCTGCAATGAAGGCAACGACTTCACACCCCAGATTCCCGACCACCGTGTAGACATGATCTACCTCTGTTATCCCAACAATCCCACCGGCACCGTCATCACCAAGGACGAGCTTCGCAAGTGGGTGAACTATGCCATCAAGAACGAGAGCATCATCCTCTACGACGCAGCCTACGAGGCCTACATCACCGATCCCGAGATACCACACTCCATCTACGAGATCAGAGGCGCCCGCAAGGTGGCGATAGAGTTCCACAGCTATTCCAAGACGGCAGGCTTCACGGGTGTGAGATGCGGCTATACCATTGTGCCCAAAGAGCTGAAGGCGAAGACGCTGAGTGGCGAGGAAGTAGCACTCAACCCCATCTGGGACCGTCGCCAGTGCACCAAGTTCAATGGCACCAGCTACATCAGTCAGCGCGCAGCCGAAGCCATCTACACCCCCGAGGGCAAGGAGCAGGTGAAGGCCACCATCGCCTACTATATGGAGAACGCCCACTACATGCGGGCAGAGCTTCAGCGCCTCGGTTTCCGCGTCTACGGCGGCGAGAATGCACCTTATCTCTGGGTGAAGACCCCTGGCAACACCCCCAGCTGGAAGTTCTTCGAAGAGATGCTCTATGGAGCCAGCGTGGTGTGCACTCCGGGCGTAGGATTCGGTCCTTCGGGCGAAGGTTACATCCGTCTCACTGCCTTTGGTGAGCACGATGACTGCCGCGAGGCGATGCAGCGAATCGCCAAGTGGATGGGGAAAGAGTAATCAGTAAAATAATTCAACATAAAATATATAAAGGTATGAGCAATTTAAGATTTGAAGCCGTATCAGAGGCTTCCAAGAGAAAGCCAGCTGAAGTGGCAGCTCCCGGTGAGCGACCCAGTGAGTTCTTCGGCAAGAAGGTATTCAACCGACAGAAGATGTACAAGTATCTGCCAGCCAATGTTTATGAGAAACTGGTAGACGTAATCGACAATGGCGCACGACTCGACCGCAACATCGCCGACGCCGTGGCCAAGGGCATCAAGCAGTGGGCCGACGAGAATGGCGTAACCCATTACACACACTGGTTCCAGCCTCTTACCGAGGGCACAGCCGAGAAGCACGATGCCTTCATCGAGCACGACGGCAAGGGCGGTATGATAGAGCAGTTCTCAGGCAAGTTGCTCGTACAGCAGGAGCCAGACGCCTCCTCATTCCCATCAGGCGGTATCCGCTCCACCTTCGAGGCACGTGGCTATTCTGCCTGGGATCCTACATCGCCAGTATTCATCATCGACGATACACTCTGTATTCCTACAGTCTTCATCTCCTACACCGGTGAGGCACTCGACTACAAGGCACCATTGCTCCGTGCACTCCATGCCGTCAACGTGGCAGCCACCGACGTATGCCACTACTTCAATCCCGATGTGAAGAAAGTCATTTCCAACCTGGGTTGGGAGCAGGAGTACTTCCTCGTCGACGAGAGCCTCTATGCAGCCCGTCCCGACCTGATGCTTACAGGACGCACCCTGATGGGTCACGACTCAGCCAAGAACCAGCAGATGGACGACCATTACTTCGGAGCCATCCCCGAGCGCGTACAGGCCTTCATGAAAGACCTCGAGATACAGGCACTCGAACTCGGCATCCCTTGCAAGACACGTCACAACGAGGTAGCGCCCAACCAGTTTGAGCTGGCACCAATTTTCGAGGAAACCAATCTGGCTGTCGACCACAACATGCTCCTCATGAGCCTGATGAAGAAGGTGGCACGCCATCACGGATTCCGTGTCCTGCTGCACGAGAAACCCTTCGCAGGCATCAACGGATCGGGTAAGCACAACAACTGGAGTCTCTCTACCGATACCGGCATCCTGCTCCATGGTCCAGGCAAAACACCAGAGGACAACCTTCGTTTCGTAGTCTTCATCACCGAGACCCTCATGGGCGTATTCCGTCACAACGGTCTGCTCAAGGCATCCATCATGAGTGCCACCAATGCTCATCGTCTGGGCGCCAACGAGGCACCACCAGCCATCATCTCCTCCTTCCTTGGCAAGCAGCTCACCGACCTGCTCGACCATATCGAGAAGGCCGACAAGAAAGACCTCTTCACAGTGGCAGGCAAGCAGGGCATGAAGCTCGACATTCCTGAGATTCCTGAGTTGATGATTGACAACACCGACCGCAACCGTACCTCACCATTCGCCTTCACCGGCAACCGCTTCGAGTTCCGTGCCGTAGGTAGCGAGGCCAACTGTGCCTCAGCCATGATCGTGCTGAACACCGCAGTAGCCGAAGCTCTCACCGACTTCAAGAAGCGTGTCGACGCACTCATCGCCAAGGGCGAGGACAAGACCTCAGCCATCATCGACATCGTTCGCCAGGACATCAAGGCCTGCAAGCCTATCCGTTTCGACGGCAACGGTTACAGCGACGAGTGGGTGGAAGAGGCTGCCAAGCGCGGACTCGACTGCGAGAAGAGCTGTCCTAAGATCTTCGAGCGCTATCTCGACCCAGCATCCATCGAGATGTTCGAGAGTATGGGCGTGATGAAGAAGAACGAGCTCGAGGCCCGCAACGAGGTGAAGTGGGAGACCTACACCAAGAAGATACAGATCGAGGCCCGTGTGATGGGCGACCTGTCCATGAACCATATCATCCCTGTCGCCACCCACTATCAGAGCCAGTTGGCAAAGAATGTGGAGAACATGATCGACATCTTCGGCGAGGACGAGGGCAAGAAGCTCACCGCCCGCAACATCAACATCATCAAGAAGATAGCCGAGCGCACACAGATCATCGAGACCGGTGTCGAGGAGTTGGTCAATGCCCGCAAGGTAGCCAACAAGATAGAGAGCGAGCACGACAAGGCAATCGCTTACCACGACACGGTGGCTCCAAAGATGGAGGAGATCCGTTATCAGATAGACAAACTGGAGCTCACCGTAGCCGACGAGCTCTGGACGCTGCCTAAGTATCGTGAACTCCTGTTCATCCGATAATATCGTAGCATTTCAAACGGCTGCACTCCGCCGTGCGTAGCGGAGTGCGCTGTTAACTCTTCATCAGATACAGAACAGAAATTGAACGATCAATCTATTTCTTTTATTGGTTGTTTAAGTTTGCGCGGAGTGTGGTTGTGAAATCGTGCTCCGCTTTTTTGTGCCTTTTCTTTCAGCCTGTCAAAGATGGCTTCCAAAGTCGAAAATGACTAATGACTAAATCTTGCGAAATTTCATCAAAAATCGAATTTGACCAAAATGACCATGACCAAAATGACCACAAAATAAAATCAGGCTTGACTCAAAAATACTCTTGACTAAAAATTATTCTCCGTCACCAGTGCCGCCGCCAGTCTGAGAGCCGCCGCCTTCGGTGCTGCCGCCTGTAGATGGAGAAGCAGGCTTGCTGATGTCGACGTTGTCCTTGCCCTCTTTCTTTGCCTGGTTGATTTCGATGAGGTTTGCGTTCACGCTGCGCTTTACGATGCTGTAATTAATCATAGTTCTGTAGGTTTTTGAATGATAGTTTAATACTTTGTCAGCTGCCCGATAGTGCCACCTTTTGGGTCTTAATAGATGACCGGCGCCTGTCGTCTATTGTGACCGCCCTTGG
>ERZ1031078.92-NODE-92-length-28761-cov-9.309935_pt1 | contig 28761 bp, 22 predicted proteins | sample MGYA00518179_ERZ1031078 | MGnify/ENA primary metagenome ERZ1031078 (study PRJEB33719, sample SAMN04261274) | wastewater metagenome | biome: rural village; feature: human; material: feces | host: Homo sapiens | place: El Salvador | collected 2014-01-14 ... | reverse complement strand
GTCGTTTTGTGAAGTACCATGTTCGGAATGCAAGTCATTCGCGACAGACGGTTGCGTCTTGCGCCGAAACGCAGCTACGCCCGGTACAAATACTGTGGAAAAAAAGGGGGCCGGCGCCGCAGCAAGCAAATCGGCTGCAAGTACACCCACGGCTGCAAGTACACCCATGGCGAGCAAACCGGCGGTGAGTACACCCACGGCAAGCAAACCGGCGGTGAGTACACCCACGGCGAGCAAATCGGCTGCAAGAATATCGGCAGTAAGCACATCCGATGGTCGCCGCGGCGCTTTCGTAGCTCCGGATGTCGAACAGGTGCGCCAATACGCCGTTGTCAAGGGTTTGGAAGGCTTTGATGCCGAAGCATTTACCGATTATTACAGCTCCAACGGCTGGCACGTCGGCAAGTCCCCCATGCGCGACTGGCAGGCAGCGGTGCGCAACTGGGCGCGCCGCCAAGATCTGATGGACGCTTGCACCCTGCGCCGCAGCGATACGGCACGCACCACCCGCGCCGCCGGCACCACCCGCACCACCCTCAATGTCAACGACCAGTGGAAAGGCTTCGTCCTGCCACAGAGATAAAGCCATGATAATGTGGAATGTGGAATGCCATGATAAAGTCGAATGTGGAATGTGGAATGTGGAATCGGGCTGCGCAGAATAAGTCCTTAAGGACCCTAAAGACCTTAAGGACCCTAAAGACCCTAAAGCCCTAAAGCCCCTAAATCCACTAAGCCCGCTAAAAGACGGATTACTATGAAAAGCAGTATAGCACAAGACAATATCGCGGCGCGAGTAGCCGCGCTTATGGACGGCTACGGCCGCCACGGCATACGCCGCAGCGTCCCCATGACGCTCAACGAGGACATCGCCATGGCCTATATCGAGGCCATAGGACGCCACTACACCGACCGCTTCGTCATCGACGATGACAACCGCTGGGCCTACCTGCAAATGGCCCGTTGGGTTGTAGGCGACCCGGCTATGGAGGCCATCACCATCAGCGACAACCGCACCGAGTATACCCGTGGCGACCTCTGCAAGGGCATATACTTGTGCGGCACCACCGGCTCGGGCAAAAGCCTGATGATGCGCGTGATGCTGAAATTTGCGCGCCTAAGTCCCTCGACGATGTACTTCGGCGACACCGAGCGACGCATCTCTTGGTCCTTTCTGAGCGCCGCCGAGGCCTGGGAACGCGGATGCCGCGGCGCTTCGCCTATGACCGGCGAAGCCTGCGCCCCCATAGTCTGCATACAAGACCTGGGCAGCGAACCCGCATATGAAGCCGTGTATATGGGCGTCAGACGCGAGCCGCTGCGTCAGCTCATCGAGGCACGCGGCGACCACGACGATATGCTCACTATGGCCACCTCCAACATCAATATCTTCGGACAGGACTTCGAGCACCGCTACGGCGACCGCGTGGCCAGTCGTCTGCGCGGCGGCTGCAACGTCATCTTCCTCGGCGGTCGCGACCGCCGGCGATAATGGCTGCGCCCTCGGTAATGTCGAATTTGTATTCCACATTCCACATTCGACATTCCACATTCCACATTATTTAGTAACTTTGCAATCGTGAAAGCCAATGACGTCATACGACGCATCAAGCCCTGGATGCTGATTATAGCAATGAGCACGGGCGCACTGTTCCATGACTATATGGAGGCGGTGGCCTTTTTGGCGCCGTATCTGATATTTACGATGCTGCTGGTGACCTTCTGCAAGGTGCCCTTCGACAATATACGCATTACGCGGCTGTCGTGGCTGCTTGCGGCGGTGCAGGTTCTGGGCGGCGTGGTCGTATATCTGGGGTTGCTGCCCGTGGATCGTGTTGTGGCACAGGGAGCTTTCATCTGCGTGTTCTGTCCCACGGCCACGGCGGCGCCCGTCATCGTGGGTATGCTCGGGGGCAGTATACCGCGGCAGGCCACATTCGCCATAGTGTCGAATGTGGCGGCGGCGTTGCTTGTTCCGCCGCTGTTCACGGCCATGGGTTCGGATGTGCATATCGACTTCCTCGGCACCTTCGCGACCATAGCGTGGCGCGTGATACCCTTGATTTTGGCACCTTTGGCCGTGGCCATGGTGCTGCGGCGCATCACTCCCGGCGTACATGCCTACCTCGGGCGGCATCAGGCCGTATCGTTCTACATCTGGTCCGTTTCGCTGATTATCGTCGTGGGCCGCTCGGTGAGCTTTGTCATGGCCGAGCCCGCCTCCGAGATTCCACGCATGGTGGCCTTGGCGCTGGTGGCGCTGGTGTTGTGCCTGATACAATTCGCCGTGGGGCGTGCCATAGGGCGTCGTTGCGGCGACCGCGTTGTCGGGGCGCAGGGCTTGGCGCAGAAAAACACCGTTTTGGCCGTCTGGATGGCTTGGACATACTTCGACCCCGTGAGTTCGGTGGCGCCGGCGGCATACATCGCCTGGCAGAATATCATCAATTCGATACAGCTGTATCTGCACGGACGCCACGCCACCCAAGCCCATAATAGTCATCACAGCTATCACAGTAATCTCAGCTAAAAACAGCAGACAATACAATGCACATTAAGCGTTACATATACAGCATGCTGGCTTGGGCTCTGACGCCTATGGCCGCTGTGGGCGCCGAAGTCGGCGACAGCGCCGCTCGAGGTCTCAGTTTCTACATCCCCGAAGTGCACGGCGTGGCTCGTGCACGCTACGAAGTCGATACGGACAACGGCGAGGGACGCTTCCAGATACGCAACGCCCGCGTCAACCTCTCCGGGCGTGTGCTTCCGCGCCTGCGATACTACCTCAACACCGACTTCTGCGACAAAGGTTCGGTCAAAGTCCTCGATGTCTGGGCTCGCATCGACATCGGCTCGCGATGGTTTGTGCAAGCCGGACAATTCCGCATACCCTTCGGCACGGACAACTTCCGCGGCCCCGGGACATACTACTTCGCCAACCGCTCGTACCTGGGCAAATACGTCAACAATGTCCGCGCCGTCGGCATCAAAGGACGCTACACACTGCCCTGGGGCAGCGCCAATTACATCGAAGCCGGGATGTTCAACAGCGCCACCATCTCCGACCACGACGTTTGGAGCAAGGACTACGCTTACGCCGTCAAGGTCTCGCAGCAGGCTGCCGACTGGCTGCGCTTCGAGACCGGCTTCGAGTCCATAGAGCCCGGGAGCGTGCGCATGAACCTCTGGGGCGCCTCGGCCATCGTCACCGTGGGCACGCTGCGTGCCGAAGCCGAGTACATGCACACCATCTACACCCACGATGCCCACGCCTCGTCCAACGTCTTCAACATCTTTGCCGACTGGGGCATACCCGCCAAGGTCGGTATTTTCGACCGCTGGAGCATCCAAGGGCGCTTCGATGCAGTCTCCGCACATTCCGACGGCAAGAGTGTCGATGAGCAGGGGCGTCTCGAAACCACCATGCCCTCGCAACAGCGCCTGACCCTGGGCTCGGCCTTGGACTACACCTACGGCAAGGTCAATGCCCTGCTGCGTCTCAACTTCGAGAAAGTCTTTTGGGGACATGGCGGAGCGCCCGATGACGGCCACGGCAACCGCCTCGTAGCCGAGCTGGTGGTGCAATTCTGACCCCCTCCGCGACCAAGCGCAGGGTAGGGCATAGCCAACAAGACAGCCGTAAGAGCCAAGACAGCCGTAAGAGCCAAGACAGTGCATCCGTCAAGACGCTGCACCACAAAGACATAAAAAAACAACGTAAGATGAACAAGATTGCACATATACCCAAAACATTCATAGCCGCGTGCGCCGCGGCAGCCCTGGCCGTTGCCGTATGTATGTACTTCGTGCCCGGCGTCCCGCCGATGGCCTTTGCCGGATTTGCGGGCATCACCGCGGCCGCCCTTGCCGTATACGGCTTTCTGTGCGGCGGCGCCTCGCGTCTCGGCGCCTACGTACTGCTGGGAGCCGCCACCCTCCTATCCATAGGCATCGTGGTCAATGTCAATTACTTCACCATAGGCAGCGGCGGCACCGACGCCGCCCCCGTGCTCTACAACAGCGACGCATGGCGCACGTGGAATGACGCACTGTTCCACCTGGACGCCGGCGGCGAGGCCATACCCCCCACCTACGGAATGTACGGCGGCATTATCGCCGTGGTCATGTCCCTAACCGGCATCAGCGTCACCGCCGGACTTATGGTGAGCATGGCCGCCACGCTCATGTCCATACTCTGCTCGGGCATCATCGCCTGGCGTCTTATCGCCGACCGCCGTATTGCAGCCGTATCCATGGCCTGCTGTGCCGCCGTATGCTACTTCCTGACTTCGGGCACGCTGCTAATCAAGGACGCCTGGGTGTGCGCATCCTTCGCCATTGTCGGCGTCGGATTTGCATCTTCCGGCGACGGCAGCTGCCGCCGCATCGTCCTGCCCGTGTACATAGGCGCGGTCATGCTCCTGCTGGTTCGCCCCAATATGCTGCTGGCCATGGCTATAGGCACTGTGATGTGCATCCTCCCCGCCGCCGTCGATGCCGAGGGACGCCGAAAGGCCTGGACATATATAGGAATGTGCGCCGGATTTTGCATACTGCTGTGGGGCGTGGGCAATATCGCCCAAATCACCCCCGATGCCGGAGGAATTATCAATATAGGGATGTCCAACGAATGGATACGCTACGATGCCCCCAACCAATTGGCCTACTACAACATCATCGGCGACTACTCCGACCTCCCCGTGTACTACAAGGTGATGATGCTGCCGGTGACCGCCGCCGTGCAATTCCTCATACCATTTCCCTGGAACTGGGGACGCGACATCCTCTACGGGCCCACGTCTTTTTACGCCCATATAGCCTATCCGTGGTATCTCTTCGGACTTATGGCCTTCTACTACCTCTTCTACGGACGCCACGAGTACGATATGACCGTTCCATACTTTCGTATGAAGACCGTGACGCGCCTGGTGCTGTGGAGCTTGGTGTGCTGGCTCATACCCTGCTATCTCTTCGGCGGCACCATCTCGCGCTACGGACTCATGGCCGTGCCCACGGTGGCTCCCGCCGTGGCCCTCGCCGTGCTCGGACCCAAGTACTCGATACGCACGTGGATGTCCTGGGCCGGTGTCGCCCTGCTGGTGGTGCTCGTCTCCTGCTACATCATGCAAAGCATCATCTTTCCACCCACCGAGTGAAATAATCCGGTCGCCGCAGCCGTTATTATTATAATAGCCATAACAGCTATAACAGCCATAACAGCCATAATAGCCCCAAAACCCGATAAAAGATGCAGATAGCCGTCATCACCATCACTCGCAACAATGTCGAAGGCCTGCGCCGTACCATCACCTCGGTACGCTGCCAGACTTATGCGGACATCCTGCACGTTATCGTCGACGGCGACAGCACCGACGGCACCGCCGAGGTCTTGGACGCCGAGCGCCGCAACGGCACCGCCATAGTAGAGACCGCGCCCCCCGCCGGAGTATACGACGCCATCAATCGCGGCATTCGGGTGGCCCTCGATGCCGGTGCCGATGTCATAGGACTGCTGCACGCCGGCGACACCTACGTCTCGGATGACGTGGTGGCGCAGGTGGCCGAAGCCTTTGACGAAGGCGACGTCGATTTTGTCTACGGCGACCTGCATTACAGCCGGGCAGGCAGCGACAAAGTGCTGCGATACTACGGAGCGGCACACTTCACGCCCGCGATGCTGCGCCAGGGCTATGCTCCGGGACATCCCACGTTGTACCTCACGCGCCGTGCCGCACAGGTTGCAGGCCCTTACGACACCGGCTTCCGCGTCGGCGGCGACTTTGAGATGTGGCTGCGACTGTTCGAACACACCGAGCTGCGACCGCGCTACCTGCCCCTGGATATGGTGTGCATGGACACCGGAGGCCTGTCCCAGCGTTGGTACTCGCGATTGGTGACCAATAACCGCGAACGCTTGCGCTCGTTCAGGATGCACGGCCTGCCGGCTTCGCATCTCAATATACTCAGACACTACACACACGTCTTAAAAAGCTTTATATGCCGCAAACAACGATGATCGAACACATTGAAAGACCCGGCGACACCCCGATGCCGCAACCGGAGAAGACACTGCTGGCGCTGTGTCCCGGCGCCGAATTCATGGTCAAATACCTGAGCCATGCCTACGGAGAGCAGTGGCGTGTAATCACGCGCCCCGAAGAGGGCGTGGACGTCGATGCGGCCGTGATGATAAGTTCGACGGACATCTACGATGTCACCGAAGGCAGCGCCTGCGACGAGGACACCCCGGTCAAGGCCGATTCGCCCTTGGCACGCGACGAGGCCATGTTCGCCGACTACTGCCGTCGGCACGAGCTGCCCTGCCTGATACTGCGTGCGGCCAATATCGTGGGTACCGGCATGACGGGACTGCCCATGCGCATCGCTCGCGGCATCGCTCGCGGAATGCTGATGCACATCAGCGGCAACACGGCCACCATCAGCGTCGTACACGCCATAGACGTCGCCCGCCTGAGCGTGGAGCTACAAGACGCCCCCGGCATCTACAACATCACCGACGGCACCGACACGACAATCGACGCGCTTATAAACGCCATCGCCCACCGTATGAAGGACAAGAACGTGGGCACGCTGCGACCACGCTGGGCGCGATGGCTCTATGGACGCCGATACTACGGCACGCTGACGCGCAGCCTGACTTTCGATGACAGTCGCGTGCGCCGCGTCCTCGAAGCCGAGGGCCGTTCCACCGATATGATTAACGTCGTCCAACGACTTAACACTCACCAATATGTCCAAGACGACATCTAAGATAGCACACGCCGTGGCACAGACCGGGCCCTCGTTCAAGAGCATGGCCAAGATGCTGTTGCTCTCGCGCTGCACACGCCCATGGCCGCGTCGCGAAGATGCCCGTGGCGATGCCATCATAGTCATGGGCAACGGCCCGTCGCTGGCGCAGACCATAGCCGAGCACGGCGAGACCCTGACGTCCATGCCGACTATGGCCGTCAATTTTGCCGCCATAGCGCCCGAATTCACGCGCCTGCGACCCGGGTACTACATCATGGTAGATCCGCTGTTCTTCGCCCCCTCGGCCAACCCCAATATGCAGCGCCTGCGCCGCGCATTGGCCGATGTCGACTGGGACATGGTGCTGATAGTGCCCCGGGGCAAAGTCGGCGCCCTCGACCCGGCCATCACCGCAAATCCCCATATACACACCCTGTGTATCAACGCCGTAGGCCTCGAAGGCTGGACTTGGCTGACACATTGGGCCTACACGCACCGCTTGGGGATGCCGCGCCCGCGCAACGTCTTGATACCGGCCATTATGGCCGCTGCATGGCTCGGATTCGGCACTATATACGTCGCCGGTGCCGACCACTCGTGGATGCGCACCATCGCCGTGGACGACGACAATAACGTCATCTCCGTGCAGCCGCACTTCTACAAAGACGATGCCGCCGAGCAGAAACGCGTGGACACAACCTACCGCGGATACCGGCTGCACGACATCGTGCACAGCTTCTACGTCGCCTTCCGCAGCTATCACCTGCTCGAAGCATGGGCACGCCGCCGACATATAAACATTTTCAATATCACTCCCGGGTCGTACATCGACGCATTCGAGCGTCGAACCATCGGCTGACAAAAGTTCCTCCGGGTATTAATGGAAACTATACGTATTATAGGAAATATCCCATCGCCCCCATTATTCCCATCACTCCCATTATTCCACAATTCACATTGTTCCAACCTAAGCGCCTAAAACAATGAAAATACAACGAACCTTCGATAATGGCTCCGGCCGTTTTTTAATCACTTTAATATCAATGGTTTTTGCCGTAATGTCGATTTCAGCCTCCTCGACATTCGAAAAACCGGACTTCGCCTATCCGCGCGATGTGATACGCGATGCCGATGCCGCTTTGGCTCAGGCCGTCAAAGCCGGCGACGCCCCCGTGCAGCTGTTGGCTTTGATGCAAAAGACCAAAGCCGCCGAATCCATAGACGCCGATTCGCTCAAGACTTCCATAGCCGAAGTCCTGCGATACGGCGCACGCCTGAAAACACCCGACGCCAAGGCCATGTTCAACCTCTATGCCGCCGAACTTTACAACAAATATCGGATGGACTACCGTTGGAACATGAGCGGACGCACCCTCCCCGAAGGGCCGCGTCCCGCCGACATCGCCGAATGGGACAGAGATGCCTTTACGCAAGTAGTGGATTCGCTGCTCGCCGAGGCATGGGAAGTCGCCGACGACACCTCCTTGGAGCAGTGGTCCAAAGCCGTCAAGGCCGACCGCTTCACGCGCACATACTACCCCGCAGTATGCGATTTTGTCGCATCCAAGATATTAGAAGGCTACCTGATACATTCGCCTTCGCTGACCACCAAAGTCCGCGAACAAGTCCTTGCCAAACACCCCGAAGGCTCCGCCCCGTGGATGATGTGGAAGGCCAAGATTGAGAAGCTCTCCGCCACCGACTATCAGAAGATGCCCAAGGCCATGCTCGACCTTTGGAACAAGTATAAGGCCAATCCCAACAGCGAAATCATAGCCTACACCATACTGACCACCGGAATCAACATCTCCGCCATCCTCGGAGAAAAAGAGTATCTTGCCATGCTCCAAGACCTCGCTCAAGGCGTACAGGGCACGTGGGTCGAGCCTTACACCACGAATGCTATCGCCGACTTCACCAAGCCGAGCATCTCGATACATCCCATACAGAAAGTCGGCATAGTCGGCCAAGACATCATCCTGAAATACACCGTTCGAAATGTCAAGACCATCGAACTGCGATTCTACAAATACAACGGATACCGCATCAGCCATAAGGTGAAGCCTGTCAAGACCGTTGCCTTAAACCCTAATGACTCCGACCCCACGGTGGAAGTTAAGGACAGCGTAGCAGTGCAATTGCCCGTGGGCCGCTACAGCTACACTGTCACACTTAACGGCAAAAAATTAGATGCTGATGGCGATATCACAGTCATTGAGTACCTCCCGGCGGTTACGACCAATGACAGCGGGACTTTCGTCACAATGGTCGAAGCCGCTTCGGGCAAGCCCGTCCAAGGCCTCGAATTACTCGTGGACAAAGGCACTAAAAAGAATCGATATACCTCGCCGGGCCGCACCGATGCCAACGGAACGGTGAAAATGCCCCGGTCCATAAGCGGAAACCTCTGCTACCGAACATCCGCAGGCATAGTTGATTGCAATCAGCGCATATACGTGCGTCCCGAGCAGCGGTACGACCAAAGCCCCCGCACCATGACCGTCTCCACCGACCTGTCCACCTATCGTCCCGGACAGCAAGTGCGCTGGCTCACGGTAGTGTCCGATACGGTCAAGGTTCTGCAGGGCGTCAAAGTCTCCGCCGAATTGCACTCTGACACGGAGACCCTGGCCGAGGCCACGGCCATCACCGACGAATACGGACGCGCCACAGGCACTTTCACCATCCCCGAGGACACGCGTATGGGTAGGCACAGCATATATGTTCGTTGCGACAACGCCTCGGACGTCGCGCCCTTCACCGTCGGCGACTTCAGCCTTCCGCAGGCACGACTGGACTCGCTGACAGCCATACCGGACTACGCATCCAATTCGGCTGTGATACGCGGCCTGGCTTCCACCTATGCCGGCCTGCCCATAGCCGGTGCCACCGTGACATTCAAGGACGAGGATGACGACGAAATATGCGACACCGTGACCACCGGCGCCGACGGACGCTTCGAGTTGCGTCTGGACAGTATTAATGGTACGCAAGACTCTCTGTCTTATTATATTAACAAGACTGACGCCTACGACCGACGCATCGGCGGTACCATCACGCTGACCACGCCCACGGGTACGACTATCAGCGAGGACTTCAGCTTTGACGCCATATTCCCCAACAAAATTGATTTCGAGATTTGGCAAGACGGCAAGAAAACCGACCGCATTGATGCCTCCAAGCCCGTGGCGGTGAAAGTCAAGATGACCGCCCCCGATAAGACCGAAATCAAGGACGCCGCCATCACTTGGACCTTAAGGTCGGAGGAAAACGATGAGGTTTACAGCGAAACGGAAAACGCGTATGACAGCGATGTCCGTCGCATAGTGCGCCGTGGCACTGCCACAACAGGCGAACAAACGTTGGACTTCTCCAAGATTGACCCCGGAGCATACACTTTGGAAATTTGTCCACAAGACTCTACTGCGGCAAAAGCCGAGACTAACCTATATGTCTACGACACCAAGGTCAACGTCACGCCCGACGGTGAAATGATATGGACGCCTGACACTCGCCTCGATGACGGCATCCTGACATTAGGCGTAAACGGCAATAAGGACATCCACGTGCTTTTTGCCGCCGAAAAAGGCACGCCCGTCATCCGCCAATTCAAGGGAGGATGGCACCGCGTCAACCTCTACAACATTCTCGGCGATGATGCTTCGGGAGTGGTGTACATCGTAGGCATACGCGATGGGAAAAACTGCCAAGAAACAGTGACTTTGGGCGCCAAGCCCGAGAAGCCGAAGATGCGCATCATCACCGAGACCTTCCGCGACAAAGTTACAGCCGGAGCCCGTGAGCAATGGCGACTGCGCACCGTTGATGCCGACGGCCGCGGTGTGCCCGCCGCCCTGGCTCTGAATATGTACGATACGCGTATCCTGGCATTCTATTCGATGAACACCCTGCACCCGGCTTTGGCCGATCGCGGATACAGACGCGACCTGGACATCGATTGGCCGTATTATCGTGTGAGCGGATTTAGCACTTCCATCTACCCCGAATTATCGGACGTTCTCACCCTCGATTTGCCGAGATGGGTATATGACACACCTCGCTTTATTCCCCGTGGCGTAGGCAACAGAATGTACAAGGCAAGCAAGAGAGAAAATAGTTTGGAAGAAGAAGAGTGCTACGAGTTGGCCGGAGACATGGCCGGTGTCCAAATGGCGAATGCTGCGGAAGCTCCCGCTCTTCTTGATCAAATTGTAGTTGCATACGGAATAGACAGCCGCGCGGCCGAGACTCCGCGTGAAAGCGTCTTGTCGCAAGTCGAGTTCCGTAAGGACGACGTCTTGAATGCCCTGTGGCTGCCGACCCTGACGACAGACCGCGATGGATACGCCGATGTGAAGGTGGACATCCCGGCCACGCCCTCGACATGGCATTTCACGGCCACGGCATGGACCACGGACATGCGCACCGCCTCGATAAAGCAGACCCTCACCGCCATCAAGCCGCTGATAGTCAAGGCTGTCGTTCCGCAATTCATCCGTCGCGGCGACCGCGCCGAATTCCTCTCCAATATCACTAACAACACCGAAGCCCCTGCGTGCATCTCCGCCGTGGCCGAAGTCTTTGACGTCAAAACCGACTCGGTATTGGATTCACGGAAATTCGACCTCGACTTGGCCGCCGGAGCCTCGGGCATCATCTCTATGGAAATATCTCCGCGTCTGACGCTCGCCGAAGCCGACAGCTTAGGCTTCCGTGTACGCGCCGCCAATGACGTCTCGGGCGACGGCGAGCAATATGCCATACCGCTGCTGGCATCGAGTGCACGCGTCACGGACAGTCGCAACTTCTATCTCGGTGCCGCCGACAGCATCCTATCGCTCGAGCTCCCGGCCATCGAAGGCAGCGATGCGGTACGCTCGCTACACTTCACCGCCAATCCCATGTGGAGCGTCGTCGAAGCATTGCCTTCCATCACCGAAATGCCTTCATCCACGGCCATTTGCGCCGCCAACGCCTATTTAGGCACCGTCATCGCCCTGAGCCTGCACAAGGCTCATCCCGAGCTGGATATCCCCGTGGACGTCAAGCAGGCACGCGATATACGCCGCCAAGCCGTCAAGGTCCTCGCCGACCTCCAACGCCATGACGGCGGACTATCTTGGGGCAAATGGTGCAGCGAATCGTCACTCTGGGCCACGCTCTTCGTCCTGGACCGCATAGCCACACTGCGTATGGCCGGGTACGACACCGCAAACATCGATGCCCTGTGCACCGAAGCGCTCCGCTATGCGGACGAACGTGTCGAGGCGCCGGACTACACCTACGCCGCACTGCGCCCCGCGTGGGACACTCCCGCGCCGAGCCTCAACGGCCGTCAGGTCATCGACAAAACCGTACAGCATATCATCAAAAATTGGAAGAAATTCTCGGTACACGACAAGGCCGTAGCCGCACTGGTGCTCCATTACAACGGCAACCGCGCCATGGCCCGTACCATCATCGGCTCGCTTGACCAATTCGGCACACATCGCCCCGGCAAAGGCATGGAATTCCGTAATGTCCGCGACCTGCTCACCTACGGCAATCTCCTCGAAGCCTACGGCGCCGTCACCGGGCAGTCCGCACAGACCGATGCCATACGCGAATACCTGATTGTACGCCGCCAAGGCACCGATTGGGGCAACAGCGCCATCACGGCATACACTGTGGACGCCTTCATCAACAGCGGCACTTCATGGGCCTCCGACCCCGTAGCACCATACGCCACCTTCGGCGGACGGCCCGTAGCCATATCCGATATGGACGGACGCAAAGGCATAATCGACACCGCCATCACCGACACCGGCGCCGGGACACTGAAGCTGGACAAGCGCTCGAATGTTCCGGCATACGGCGCCGTCACCGATGTATACACCGCTGAGGCTTCCAAGATTAACGCATTCACCGACGGCGAAATTTCCATAGACAAGATGCTCACCGTCACCGCCCCCGACGGCAAGACATACGCCATTCGAGACAACACCGAAGTCCCCGTCGGTTCGACAGTCACCGTACGTCTCACCATCAAGGCCGACCGACCTTACAGCTGCATCACCGTAGCCGACGAGCGTCCTGCCGGCCTCATCCCGCAAGAGCAAGTGTCGCAATACGTGTGGAACAACTCGCTGGGCGCCTACCGCGAAAGCCGCCCGGATCGCACCAATTTCTACATATATTATATGCCCAAAGGTGTGTACGTCTACGAGTACAAGCTCTATGCCACCGTCGCCGGCACTTACACCTCCGGCGTAGCCGTCGTCACCTGCGACCAAGCTCCCGACCTGACCGCCCACAGCGCCGGCTCAAGCCTGAAAATCACCGCCGCCAAATAATGTCGACTGCGGAATTGGGCTGCGGGCTGTCGACTGCGGACTGTCGACTGTGCACTGCGGAATTGGACTGTGGGCTGTGGACTGTCGACTGTGCATTCTTTTATCCGAGGGCTTTAGCCCGGCGCGCCATTCGTCCCTAAGGTCCCTAAAGACCCTAAGGTCCTTAAAGTCCTTAAGGTCCTTAAGGTCCCCACAGTCCCCACAGCCACAATGACCATACCCTAAGATACAGACAGGGCGGACGCTTTTTTCACGGCGTCCGCCCTGTCTATGTTTTAAGGGTCTTAGATTTTGATAGAGCTTCTTATCTGTTTATCTGTCGGCGCGGGGATTGCGCTTGATTTTGATGGTGACGCGGAGCTGCTGCTCGGGATGGGCCTCGGGGTCTATCTTGCAGATGCGACATTCGAAAATATCGCCCCAGCCCATATCGAAGAAGCCGGACAATTGCGTGTTGTGGCAGCGCGGCACGTAGCCTATCAGGTATTCTTCGCAGTCGTCATTGTTCTCAAGACGTTCCTGATACATCAGTGGATTGTCGTGATGTCCAAGATATTCCATGTCCTCTTGCGGTCCTTCGTCGCGATAGACGATAGCGATGGCTTCGGGGTCGTAGCGGTTGTCTGCTTCGCGTACCAGATGAAGTTTTGTCCCGATTTTCAGTTTGTCCCACACTTCGTCGGCATCGTGATACATGCGTCCGGCCACGTGGCAGTCCATGTAATAGAGTTTCTTTTTTTCCATGACGTATTGTTGTTTCTTTTGTTTGACGGTACAAAATTACCGTGACATTGACCCAAAACGTGGTACAATCAAAAAAAACAGGGAAAAAATACGACTAATGGCGTGTGATGCACCATATCGGCGACAAAAACTATGGACAAGAGTGTCGCGTGTCAGTCAGGCCTTCGGTGAACGGCGGCGCGGTGTCTGGCCTCGATGTCCTCGGCAAGTGCCTGCGGCGCAAGTACATGCAGCCATTCGCCCTGCGAAAGCAGGTAGGCCTTGAAATCGGTAGTGGGGCGCAGCCGTATTTCGTAGTCGGTATAGTCGTTGCCGCTGCCAACGATGGTCTGCGTCGGATGTATGGGCAGGTCGCGCACGTAGTAACGCTCTTTGCCATAAGCGCGTATGGTCACGTGTTCCATCGGAATGGCCGGGTCGTAATATATGCCGTAGAAGTCCTTGAAAAACTCCGAGGCGCTAAAATCTTCGGGCATAACAAAAGTTTTAGGCAAAACTTCGAACCGGCAAATGCGGTCAAAAGATAGTATGCGGAAGTCGTCTTTGAGCGGAAAGCGCACAAGTACATACCACCGGCGGTTGTACAACTTGACACAATACGGCTCGACTTCGTAATGCAAGATTTCTTCCGACTGGTATTTGTGGTATTCGATGCCAATCATACGCGAAGTCTTCATCGCCTCGATGGCACATCGCAGAGTTTCGCCCTCCGAAGGCACCGGCTCGAGAAGTATGCGGTCGTGTACCGCTCGGTTTTCGGCAATGATATTATTCAGAGACAGAGTGTTAGCCATCCAACTCAGGACCGAATTTCGGTCAGGGACTCTAAGGTCGGCGATGCTGTAGCGGCAGCTGTTCGAGCGGTCGCAGACGATGCGGATGCCGAAGATGTCTTCGATTTCGTCGCGGTGGCGATTGAAGGACGTGCGAGCCATCGAAATTCCTTCGTATAGGGACGAGTATTCCCAGCGGTCGCGTATTTCGTCAAAAGTCAGCGGTCCGAAGCGGTATACCGTCTCGACAAGCCATACATAGGTCTTGAAAAGCTGCTTGTGTCGCATAATCTTATTTTTTTTAGGGTCCTTAGGGACTTTAGGGACTTTAGAGTCCTTAGGGTCTTTAGGGACTTTAGGGTCCTTAGGGACTTTTGGGACTTTAGGGTTGCGGGAACTCTTGTAGCAGGGCTTCGACGTGGGCGATGAAGTCTTCATCGGGGATGTCCCATGGTATGGGATGGAGGGTGAAGCCGCGGCGCTCCATGCCTCGGAACCACGTCATTTGGCGCTTGGCAAATTGGTGTATGGCCGTCTCGAGCGATTGCACCATCTCGGCATACTTCATTTGTCCGGTGATGTATAGCGTTACGTATCGATATTCGAGACCGTAAGCCAGCAGCGTCTCCGGGTCAACGCCTCGGTCCAGCAGGGCGCGCACTTCTTCGACCATGCCGTCGTCCAGGCGCGTGCGCAGTCGCTCGGAGATGCGGCGACGGCGGCTTTCGCGGTCGATGTCCATCAGGATTATCAGCGCCTCGGGGCGTCGGGAGGCATCGACACGCGCGGCCTGTGCCGCTTCGGGGTGTTCGAGGTAATAGGTCTCGATTTCGATGGCGCGTATGGCGCGTGCCACGGTGTCAACGTCGGTGGTGTTGTGCATGGTTTTCATCGACGCCAGCCGCTCGGTCAGTTGGGGCAGGGTGCAGCCGCTCAGGCTGTCGCGCAGTGCCGCATTGACGGGTACTTCGGGCAGCCGCAGGCCGCTGAGTACCGCCTCAAGGTACATTCCCGTGCCTCCGCATAGTATGGCATTGCGGCCGCGACGCCGTATGTCGGCGTAGGCCGCATCATAGTCTTGCAGATAGCGGTAGAGATTGTATTTTTCGCCGGCATCGGCGATGTCTATCAGGTGATATGGCGTATCGCCGTATTCGTCAAGGTCTTTGCCCGTGCCGATGTCCATATTGCGGTACACCTGTCGCGAATCGGCGCTGATGATTTCGGCGTCGAGATGCCGTGCAAGTGCCACGGCGCGGCGTGTCTTGCCGCAGGCTGTCGGCCCGGTGATGCAGAGATAATGTGGAATGTCGAATGTCGAATGTGGAATGGGCATGGACGACTTTAGCGACTTTAAGGACCTTAAGGACCTTAAGGACTTCAGGGACTTTAAGGACCTTAGTGACTATTTTCCTCCTTTCTTTTCGGTATTTGTCCTTCGGGAAGGTTTTACTTGAATTGGCGTTGGAGGAAGCGCAACATGTTGGCGAAGACGACGGCGCGGCTGTTGCATCCGTTGATGCTGTGGTTCATGTTGGGGAAAACCATTATGTCGCACAGTATGCCGTGGCTCTGGAGTCGCGAGACATACTCGTAGGTGTTGGCCGGATGGACGTTGTCGTCAGCGGTGCCGCACATTATCAGCAGCGGACACTTGAGGTTGGCGGCTTTATTGACGGGCGAGCCGGCATTGTATCCCTCGTCATTTTGCTGTGGGGTCTGCATGAAGCGTTCGCCGTATATCGTGTCGTAGTATCGCCAGTCGGTGACCGGGGCTATGGCGATGCAGGCGGCGTAGGGCGCATCTTGTGCGCTTGCAGCCATCAGCGCTTCAAATCCGCCGTAGCTCCATCCGTATATGGCCATGCGCTCGGGGTCGGCCCACGGCATGGCGGCTATATGGCGAGCGGCGGCCACCTGATCGATGGTTTCGTAGTGTCCGAGGTTGCGGTATACGCAGTGCATAAACTTGTTGCCGCGAGCAGCCGTGCCGCGTCCGTCGACGCATACGGTGATGATGCCTTTTTGTGCAAAGTAGTACATCCAGTCCATTTCCCAACGGTTGAGCACCAATTGCGATCCGGGCCCCGAGTACTGGTACATTACCACCGGATAGCGGCGCGAGGGCTCGAGTGTAGACGGCCGCACGATGTATCCGTTGAGCGTATTTCCGTTGGCGGGCACCTGTATCCATTCCTTGGTGACGCCCATATCGGCGTAGGTGGCACGATACTCGCTGTTGTCCAGAAGAGTGCGCAGCTTCTTGCCTGCGGCGGTGCACATGGTGTACAGCGGTGCGGTGTCTTTGTCCGAGAAGCTGTACATCGCATATCGGCATCCGGGCGACATGTCTGCATCGGCGGTGCCGCTTCCGTCGGCGGTGCTGCCCGGCACGGCCACACGTGTTACGGCACCCTTGGCATCGCGGCGCAGCACGCTGCGATCTATGGGCGTGGGCGTTGCTGCCTGAAAGTAGTGGTTGCCGGCGGCATCTGCTCCGTAGTATTTGGTGATGTCATAATCCGTGGAGACAAGTCGCGATATCAGCGCTCCGGCATACGAATATTTGTAGAGCTGCATGCGGTCGCCGTTACGGGCGCTCATGATGACCATGCCATCGGCTTGATAGGCAATATTTTGGTATGTATCGGGCGCTATCCATGCCTGCGATTCTTCAGTGTAGACGTTGCGTGCCACCGTGCTCAGGGGATTGACGGCGTAAAGTGTCATCTTGCTTTGGTTGCGGTTCAGGGCCACGGCCATCAGCGTTCCCGTGGGAGCAAAGCGTATGCGCGGGATGTACTCGATGTCGGCATCGGGTAGGGGTAAGTCCTTGGTTTTGCGCTCGTCTATCTGGTAGCTGTGGATGCTCACGCGCGAATTGGGCCGGCCTGCCACGGGGTATTTGTAGCTCATCAACCCGGGGTAGAGTGCGTATTGGTCTTTGGCGGCACATGCGCCCTGATACTGCGGCAGGCTGTACATCGGCACGGCGCTTTCGTCGTAGCGGATGTAGCACAAGACGTTGTCATCCGGCGACCACGCCAGCGAATTGGAGGTGTCGAATTCCTCCTCGTACACCCAGTCGGGTGCGCCGTTTATAATCTTATTGATGGCGCCGTCCTCGGTGACGGCTACTTCCGAGCCGTAATCTAATTTCTTGATATAGACGTTGTTTTCGCTCACAAAGGCTACCATGCGGCCGTTGGGCGAGAACGAGGCTGTGCGCACCTTGGCGTGCGCCGTGCTCAGCGGCTTGAGCAGTCGTGTGCGTACTTCGTAGACGTAATATGTGGCGTCAAAGCTGCGGCGGTAGACTTTGTGGCAGTCGCGCCATACCAATATCTTTGAGCCGTCGTCGCTGAGTTTGAAGCCGTCAATGTCCGGGATTGTGGTTTCGCGTGTATGCGTCATATCGAGCAACGTCGAGGTTTTTTGGCCGGTGCGGATGCTGTATGCGTCTATGGTGCGGCCGTCGTCGCTGAGTACGCAATATGACTCGCCGTCAGGCATGTAGGTGAAATTGGAGGGCGTGGCGGCGCGGTTGGCCGGGTAGACGTATGGCTCGAGGCCGGCCACATCAGCATTGGCCGATACGGGCGCGGCGTATGCCGATGTCGTTGCTATGGCGGTGACAGCCAGTGTTATAAGTGCTGCGTATATTTTCATAATAATGTGGAATTATTCGTTGAGGATTTTTTTAAGGACCTTAGGGTCTTTAGAGACCTTAGGGACCTTAGGGATTTTAGGGATTTTAGGGTGAAACCCTTATAAATGATGATATGTATAACCTTAGGGTCTTTAGAGACCTTAGAGACCTTAGGGACTTTAGGGTCTCCTCTGTTCTTAGAATAGCTTCATTTGGGGGTCGTTGTCGACTTTGGGCTTGTTGCGCTCGGCATTGCGCCGTTGGTTCTTGCCCGTATTGTCTTGGCGCACAACCCAGTCGGTATCGCCGAGGATGTCATCGATGGAGGGAGCGTCTTGCGGCTTGGCTGACTTGGGAATATTGGAAGCCGACGGTCGCGGCGACGTGTTCTTTGGTATTTGTTCGTCTATAGGCCGGTGTGTGTCCTCGGGCATGGCTGTGGCTTTAGGCTCGGCGTTTTTGCGGCGTTCGTCTTCGAGTTGGCTCTTGAGCGAGGCTATGGTTTTCTCGTTGCGTTTCTTTTGCTGCTCGTACTGCTCGAGGCGGTCTTGTATCTCTTTGAGCTGACGTTGGATTTCGGGGTCGTTCAGGGGGTCTTCTTCCTCGATTTGGCGCTGCAACTCTTTGATGGTGTTTTGGGCTTTGGCGTTATTGCCTTGCTCGGCTTGCACTTGATTCTGTAATTGTTTCACGCGTCCGCGCAATTCTTCGGCCTGCTGCCGTGCTTCCTCGGTTTGCTTTCGGGCATCTTCGGTTTGCTTTCGGGCTTCCTCGGCCTGCTGCCGTGCCTCGGCGACTTGGGCGTTGAGGGCTTCGATGGCTGCGGTGTCGGCGGCTTCTGACGAGGTATTGCCGCGCTCGGCTGCCATTTGGCCGATTTGCTCATGCAGCTCGGCATTCTCTTTTTCGTATACGGCGGCGACTTTCAATTTGTTGACCATGGATTGGCGCTCGAGTTCGAATTGTTCTTTTTCGGCTTCGAGGCGTGCCACGGTGCTTTCGAGGTCGTGGACGCGTTCGCTCAGGGCGCGGCGTTGGCGGTCGCTGCTCATCTGTTTCTGAGAAATCTCGGAGCGCTTATCTTCGATTTCGCGAGCGCGTTGTTCGAGGTTTTTCACGGAGGTCTGCAAGGCGTCGTTGTCTTTGCGCCATCGGGCTTCGGCCTCTCGTGCGGCCTCGTCTTTGAGCGAGGCTATATAAGCCTTGAGGCCGTCATCAAGGCTCTTATAAAGGTACTTGCGCTGGGCCTCTGGGTCTACGGACTGCTTTAGAAAGTCCGGAAGTGACTGATTGAAGACTTCAATCACGCGGTCAAAGATGACGGCGGCTTTGTCGGCATCGTCTGTGTCCCGCGGTGGCGCCGCTGCCGGTTCGGGGCTGTCGGTCTCGCGTGTGGTCTCGCGTGTGGCTTGTGCCGTATCGGCATTTTCCCGAATGTGTCGGTACTTGTTTGACGGTGCGTCATCTCGGATGATGGCATCATCGATGTCGTCTTCGCCGTCGCTGAACCCGAGGGCCTGACGTATTTTGTCAAAGAATGGCATATCGTGTTGTTGTCGTGGTGTTTATATGTTGGGGATAGTCGTATTGTCTTGTGTGTCAGTTGGCTTGAGTACCACTCCGATACCGCGCCGTCCGTCAATGCCTATGGGCATGGGCGCGCTCAGGCGCACCACGCGCACATGTGCGCTCTCGTATTCGGCGGGTTGTGCATCCAGGTAATCCGTGTCGTAGATGCCGTCGCCGCTGTAGGGGTTGACGGTGAAATATCCCACGCCAAAGGACGTGAGGTTTTGGAAAAAATGCGTGCCCTGGCTGGGCTCTATGCGGTAGTCGCCCAAAGAAGCCTCGGCTATGAGGCGTGCGGCCGAAATCTCGGGCCACTTGACGGGTATGCCCAGTGCCGGATCGGAAGTGCCCCAGCGCCCCGGGCCTATGAGTATGTAGTTGCGGTCTTGGCGGACAAATTCGGCGTTGATGTGTGCGATTTCGGCGGCGATGTCGCGCGTGGCAGCGCTGTCAAAGTCCGATGGGCGTACGTACACCACGGTGTCTATGGCGTCTATGGCTCCGTGTCCCAGAGCGGTGTTGCTGCGCAGTATCACGCGGTCGTCGGAAGCGTTGAGCACCGTGTCTTCCACCATATCTTTGCGGTCTATGATGGGGCGTATCTGCAGCCAGTAGATGTGTCCCTTGTCGGCACCGGCGCGACGGGCGTTGCTGTCGTTGATGACGCCGGCAAATTCGATTTCGACGGGGCGTCCCATGGCCTGCTGGCCTTGGGTGAGCATGAAGTCTACGGCCGGAGCCAGCGGGAATGCCTTGTCGCGCAAGATGTTGGCAAAAGTTACCACGCGGCGTCCGGGCCCGAGGTTGTTGTCTATGAGCATGTCGTTGTCGGCATCATAGGTGGACACCATCAGGTCCAGGGCGCTGTCGCCGGCGTAATCGCTGATGTTGCGCCGTACCAGGTTGAAGCTGTCGTCTACGTCGAAGCCCGAGGAGATGTCGTTGCCCAGAGCGTAGAAATAGCGCTGGGTGTCGCGCAAGGCCAGCTCGATGGTGGACGTCTGCAACACCTTGTCCGGATGGCGCGGCGAGAAGCGCAGCGATGCGCCCCCGTCGACAATGTATTTGCCCAGACCTACAGCCACTTGCGCTACGCCGTCCTCGGCTTGCTCGTCCCCCGTGGGGTAGTAGTTGAGAGACCGCCCGACGCCCGCAAAGGATGGAAAGTACAGGTAGCCGTGATTCTCGCCCACGACTTCCTGTATGATGATTGCCATCTTTTCCTGGTCGATGACGTTGCGCGTGGCGTTCATGTATGCTTTCGAGTCGGCATAAAACACCGAGGCGTACACGCCTTTGATGGCATCGGAAAGCAGCTTGAGCATCCGATACGGGTCTTTGACGTGCGGAATCATATAAGTGGCGTATATGCCCGCAAATGGCTGATAATGTGAGTCCTCGAGCAGTGACGAGCTGCGCACCGCCAGCGGACGATCTACCACCTCGAAGAGGGCGAAGAAGTCCTCGATGAGCCGCACCGGGAGCTTGGCTTCCAGAAAGGCCTCGAGTATTTCGCGGTCGGAGGCGTTGCTCAGTGCCAGTTGGTAGAGGTTGTTCTCGGCCATGAATTCGTCAAAGATGTCCGTACACAGCACCACTGAACGCGGTATGCTTATGGACACTCCGCCAAAGTGGTCGCACACGGGATTTTTCTTGATGATGGAGTCCACGAAGGCCAGGCCGCGGCCTTTGCCCCCGAGCGACCCCTGGCCTATGCGTGCAAAGTTGGAGTAATGGTCAAAGCGGTCTTTCTGGAACACGGCGACTACGCCGCGGTTCTTCATCTTGCGGTACTTGACTATGAGGTCGAAGATGAGCTGCCGCACCGCATCGGCCTCGTCGAGGCTGCAAAAGCGGTGCATCTTCATCACTTCGGCTATGGGAAACATCGCACGCGAGTACAGCCACCGCGAAATATCGTTGGATGAGGCATGGTAGTATAGCGACTTGGCCGGAATTTCGAAGACGTGCTTCTGCAGGTCCTTGAGTGTGGACAAGCGCATGATTTCCTTGCCCGTGTCGGGGTCCTTGATGACAAAATCGCCGAAGCCGAAGTTGCCCATGATGGCATCGCCCAGGTCTACAGGCAGTTTCTTGGAGTTTTTGTCTATGAACACAGCGCCCAGGGCCTCGGCCTCGGCGGCGTTGGAGCTCTCGGAAGATTCGATGATGATGGGCAGGTGAGGGTCGCACTTGCGCAGCCATTGCGACAGATGTATTCCGGCAAGGCTGTCCTTGGCGCCGTTGCGGCGGAAGGATACGTCGCTGATGATGCCCAGCGTATGGCCGCCGTATTTCTCGTACAAGGCCACGGCCTCCTCGTAGTCGCGAGCAAGCATCACCTTGGGACGCCCGCGCATACGCAGCATCTGCTCGTGCTCGTTGAGCGCCTCGGTGGCAAAGGCCATAGACTGTTTCAGCAGAAATTTGTAGATATGCGGCAGCACCGACGAGTAAAATCGTATCGAGTCCTCCACCAGCAGTATCATTTGCACGCCCACGTCGTTGATGTCGTGCTCGGCGTTCATCTTGTCTTCCAGCAACTTGATGATAGCTAACAGCAAGTCCATATTGCCAAGCCACGAAAATACGTAGTCGATGCCGGACATGTCCTCGTGCTCGAGACGCCGCGACACCTCGCGCGAGAAAGGCGTAAGTATCACTATCGGCGTATCCGGGAAACTGCGCTTGAGGCCGCGCGCTCCCTCAAAAAAGGTGCTGATATCCACTCCGGGCATGGCCACAACCAAATCGTAGTGCTTGTTGTGCAGCTCGGTAAGGGCCGCCTCGAAATCGGACACACGAGTCACGCGAGGCGGAGACGACAGGTTCAGCGCCACATACTCGAAGTATAACTGCTCCTCCACGCGCCCGTCTTCCTCCATCATGAAGGCGTCATAAGGCGAGGCCACAAGCAGGACGTTGAATATCCGGCACTGCATAAGCTCTTGGAATGCAGTGTCTTTGAGATATAATTGGCTAAGTGCGTCCTCGTTCATTCCCTGAAATCCGTGGTTAGTCCCGCAAAAGCGCTTGTCAAAACAGGCACACACGGGCAACACCCGAGTGTACACGCATAGCTGCTTTATGATGCGAAGTTAATAATTTTTTTTGAAAACTACGCTGATATGCTCATTCTAAGCTAATTTTCTCGAGCGTTTTGTCTGTGTGCGGTTGCTCATTATGGCATGAGCCGCCGCCGGCCTCCGTTATTGTATCCTGACTTTGACAACGGGACGCCCTAAACAAGCCGACGCGGCTACTCGGCATCGAGGGCGGCCGTGTCGAGGGCGGCACGCACGGCATTGATGTATATGTCGGCGCTGTGGGTGTATCCACGACTGCGCAGGGCGTATTCCTTGGCGCGGATGTCGATGAGTATGCTTTCGCGCTCGCGGACATCTCGGGCGCTCATGGCGTGCCGTGCATCGCGCAGGGCGACTCTCTCGATGGGCATAATGTTCTCCCGGGTGGGAGTGGTGCGGCTGTTGTCGGAGCATGCGCCGAGGGTCAAGGCTATGGCCATGGCTGCAATAGCCGATGCTGCTGTATGGCGCAGGTGCGCACGGCGTTTGATGCGCGGCGTGAGCGTTGTATGGAGTATATTCGGTATATTTAATGTGTGCGGTGTCATAGTGTGATGTGTCTTTGGTGGAAGAGGCGGTGGCGGTGCCTCATAGTAGAACCATAGCCAGTTGTGCGCAGCCTCGCGCATCGGCCATGGCGTTGTGGTGGTGCTCAAACGGAATGCCCAGATAGCTGCACACGCAGGGCAGCGTCTTGGACGGACACAATGCCTTGGGTATAGCTCGGCGTGCGGCTTTAAGCGTGCACAGAAATTCCTGCGCCGGCGGCTCGAGCCGATACACGCGGCAGGCGGCATCGATGCACTTGTGGTCGAAGGCGGCGTTGTGCGCCACCAGTGGCAGACCCTCGGTCCATGCGTATATGCGCCGCCACGCGGTGGCAAAATTGGGAGCGTCCTGCGTGTCGGCCATGGTGATGCCGTGTACGGCGGTGCAAAAACGCGAGTAGTATTCCGGCTCGGGGTATATCAGGGTGTAGATGCTGTCGACGATGATGCCGTCGCGCACCTTGACAGCCCCTATGGCGCAGATGCTTGACGGCTCACGGTTGGCGGTTTCTACATCGATGGCTACGAAGTCGTTCATTGCTTCGAGACGGTATTGGCATAGTATTCGCGGATGTCGCGTGCAATGTCCTCCATGAGCCATCGAGGGGTGGAGGTGGCACCGCAGATGCCTATGGAGGCGGCGCCGGCGGTCATCTCGGGACGCACATCGGCGCTCTCGGCCACCAGGTAGCTGCGTTCGTTTGCCTCTCGGCAGTGCCCGTAGAGCACGCGGCCGTTGCTGCTCTTGGCCCCGGCCACAAATATGACGACGTCGTGGGCGCGTGCAAAGTCGCGCAGGTGCTCGCCGCGGTGTGCCACTTGCCGACAGATGGTGTCGGCGTAAGTGAAGCGCGCACCCTCATGCATACGTCGGCGTATCTCGCTGATGATGGCGGTGAACCCCTCTAAGGACTTGGTGGTTTGGCTGTATAGCGCTATATCGGTGCCGAAATCAAGAGCGTCCAGCCCGCCGAGGTCCTCGATGACTATGGCCGTGCCGTTGGTCTGTCCCACCAACCCGTTGACTTCGGCATGGCCTCGGCCGCCATAGATGACTATCTGCAATGCCTTGCCCTGACGCTGCGCCTCATCGTAATCGTGCTTGATGCGCTGCTGCAGCCGCAATACCACGGGACAGGTGGCGTCGATGAGCGTGATGCCACGCCGGGCGGCAGTGGCATAGGTGGCGGGAGGCTCGCCGTGGGCACGCAAAAGGACGCGCACATCGTGCAGCCGAGACAACTCGTCGTGCGTGATTGTCTGCATCCCGGCACGGCGCAGGCGCTCGACTTCCATGCTGTTGTGCACGATGTCGCCCAGGCAGTATAGCCGGCACGTCGGCTGACGCTTCAATTCTTCTTCGGCCTTGGCAATGGCGTTGACCACCCCGAAGCAAAACCCCGAGCTGGCATCTATCTCGATTTGCGGCATCATCGCTCCAAAACCCGGTGTACCAGTTCCTTGAGGCGCTCCAATTGCTGCTGAGGCGTCATATTGCTGTTGTCCAGGTCGATGGCATCATCGGCACGCCGCAGCGGGCTGACGGCTCGCGTCTCGTCCTGATGGTCGCGGTTGCGCACGTTCTCCAGTACGGCCTCGTAGGTGTCGGTAGTGTCGCCCTTTTGCTGCAACTCGAGGTAGCGACGCATCGCGCGCGTCTCGGCAGGGGCGTTGACGAAGACCTTGAGCTCGGCGTCCGGAAATACCGTGGTGCCTATGTCGCGGCCGTCCATAACTATGCCGCGGCGCTGTCCCATAGCTTGCTGCATAGCCGTCAAACGTGTGCGTACGCTCGGAATGGCCGAAACGGCCGAAACAGCATTGGACACGCGCAGGTTGCGTATTTCCCCCTCGACATCGACGCCGTTGAGCATTGTATGCTGACTGCCGTCGGCCTGCACCTCAAAGTCGATGTCTATGTGCGGCAACGCCTGCTCCAAAGCGGGGCAATCAATGTGTCCCTCGGCGTCAATCATACCGTGGTCGAGGGCGTATAACGCCACCGAGCGGTACATCGCGCCCGAATCGACGTAACGATAACCCATGGCTGAGGCAAGCGCCTTGGCCATGGTGCTCTTGCCCGAAGACGAATACCCGTCGATGGCGACGATTATAGGTCTGTGGCATATCTCTTTATCTGTGAAGTTCATTGCATATTGATGTTGTGCCCCGAGGTCGGGGCCGGTAGTCTGTTTTTTTTAGTACCCTTGGTATCCTTGGTGACCTTAGTGACTTTAAGAACCTTGGCGATTTTAAGGATCTTGGAACCTTAAGACCTCGGTCGGACAGGGCGGGGCGCTGTGCCCCCGAAAACCCTCATCGTCGCTCGTGCACGCCCCTTAAAGCAGGTCGCGCAGATTGCACGAGAGGTTAAGCATCAGGGTAGTGGCACCCGTGTGCGGCTGCGCAAAGGCGATGCCAACTCCGAAGGCCTTGACGCGGATGCCGCCCGCAATCGAAAAACCGGAGACAAAGCTGCGCGAATACGTGCTCATGTCCGTGCGCGTCTTGTAATTGTATCCTATGCCCAAGTACCAGTTGGGACTGGACACAAGATCGGCCCCGAAAACAAGGTGTCTGAAAAGGTTGCTGCCAAAGCTGTCCTTGCGCTTGAAATCACCCGTATCGGTGCCGTCGCCGCTCTCGTAATACGGCATATGCCATTTAGTCAAGTTCCAGGCTGTCACCGAAAAACGTATGGGCAGCGAGCCGAAAGTCTGCGACCACCCCAAGCGCAAGTCTATGGGCAGTCGGTCGTAACTATTGTCGAATTTCTTGATTTGGCCGCCGAGATTGGCCGCAACAAAAGACAACGACAAGTCTTTCTCGTCGTTGTAATAGTTGATACCCAGATCTGTGACAAGTGCCATAGCCGTGTATCCGGCGTAGGCGCTGTACAGAAACTTGATGTTGATGCCGCCACGCAGCCGGTCGGTAATGTCATACGAGTACTGGCCGCTGAAGCTCACATCCTGTGCCGAGAACGTCCCGGAGATATTGCCCGATTCATCAGTCTCTTTCATAGAGCCATAGCCGTTGTACTGTATCGCAGCGCCCCAAGTGCCGTGAGCTCCCACCTTTTGGCCGTAGCGCAGCCCGGCAAAATTGGAACCTCCGATGTATCGCATGTAATTAAGCGCCAATTGGCCGCTCATCTCCTGCCCGAGCAGGGCGGGATTCTGGTCGGTGGTCATGATGTCATCGTCTACCAGCGATATATTCATTCCGCCAAGACCGTAAATCTTCGAGGACGAGGTGATATTGAGAAAACTATACGACTGGTCGCCATCACGTCCGAATGCGCATAAAACCATGGCACACAGCACCATCAAAGCCAATACACGGCGCAGTGTCGAAGTAGGCACGGATCGCCATATACTTATATTATATGTGTAGGCACCGACGGCACCATTGGGATTTTTGTCTCGGTTCAGCATATCTGTCAAATCTGGGGACAAAATTACGCATCTTTTATTTAATGCCAAAATTCCCCTTTTTCATTTAACGGCAAAACACCCTACATTATTATATAGCCAATGCAATTGTATTATATCTTCAAACTCGCTCGCCAACGTCCGCCGCATCTCCTACATTATTATACAGCCAATGCAATTGTATTATATAGCCAGTGCAATTGTGTCCGGGCTTCGCACGACAGTGCGCTCTCGAAACAGCCTGAGCAACTCCCAGCCCCCATAACACTCCCATTACTCCCATTGTTCCCGTTATTCCCGTTGTTCCCATTGTCCTCATTATCCTCATTATTCCCATCGCTCTCGTTATATCCATCGCTCCCGTTGTTTCCATAAAAATATTAGTTGTGCTATATTGTGGAATGATAGCGTTTTGGGTGTTCGAGGGCCGGTTTTGGCAAAAAAACCGCGAAAAAAAGTGCGAAAAAATTTGGCTGTTGACGAAAAAGGGCGTACCTTTGCACTCGCTTTTCGGGAATGACGCCGACGGCATGTGAGCCGGGGCGCCGAGAGGTTAAAGAGTGTTAAACACTGCTGACTTTTTGGCAGAGACAAAAAAGCGCCGTAACTTTGCAGACGCTTTCGGGTCGCAAAAATGCGTTCCGAGACACTCGAAAAAACGAGCACATTGAAAGGATTACAATAGACAAGTAGTAGTACGAGAGCTTAAAAAAATAAACTCGAGTCAATTCTTAACAACTACTTTTACCTGATAAAGTCAAAGCGCAAAGAGCCCCGGACGCCGCACGACGGCACCGGGCGTCGGAAGCCGAAGTTTCTTTCGGGAAGCTCGGGTGGAAGACACAGGCAACAAACAATAATACACGAGTTTGTCTGTCTTGATATTTGAAAAAAGAGAAAGAAAAGATAAACAACAACGGAGAGTTTGATCCTGGCTCAGGATGAACGCTAGCGACAGGCTTAACACATGCAAGTCGAGGGGCAGCGGGGGAGAAGCTTGCTTTTCCTGCCGGCGACCGGCGCACGGGTGAGTAACACGTATGCAACCTGCCCCTGTCAGAGGGATAATCCGGAGAAATCCGGTCTAATATCGCATAAAGCGTTTGCGGGGCATCCTGCGAGCGCCAAAGGAGAAATCCGGACAGGGATGGGCATGCGGCGCATTAGCTAGTTGGGGGGGTAACGGCCCACCAAGGCGACGATGCGTAGGGGTTCTGAGAGGAAGGTCCCCCACATTGGTACTGAGACACGGACCAAACTCCTACGGGAGGCAGCAGTGAGGAATATTGGTCAATGGGCGGAAGCCTGAACCAGCCAAGTCGCGTGAGGGAAGACGGCCCTATGGGTTGTAAACCTCTTTTGCCGGGGAGCAAAAGCGCCGTGCGCGGTGCTATGAGAGTACCCGGAGAAAAAGCATCGGCTAACTCCGTGCCAGCAGCCGCGGTAATACGGAGGATGCGAGCGTTATCCGGATTTATTGGGTTTAAAGGGTGCGTAGGCGGACAGTTAAGTCAGCGGTCAAAACGGGCGGCTCAACCGCCTGCCGCCGTTGAAACTGGCAGTCTAGAGTGGGCGAGAAGTACGCGGAATGCGCGGTGTAGCGGTGAAATGCATAGATATTGCGCAGAACTCCGATTGCGAAGGCAGCGTACCGGCGCCCGACTGACGCTGAGGCACGAAAGCGTGGGGATCGAACAGGATTAGATACCCTGGTAGTCCACGCAGTAAACGATGGACACTATCTGTTCGGGTCGAAAGAGATCTGAGTGGCACAGCGAAAGCGTTAAGTGTCCCACCTGGGGAGTACGCCGGCAACGGTGAAACTCAAAGGAATTGACGGGGGCCCGCACAAGCGGAGGAACATGTGGTTTAA
>ERZ1031078.89-NODE-89-length-28931-cov-8.553920_pt1 | contig 28931 bp, 16 predicted proteins | sample MGYA00518179_ERZ1031078 | MGnify/ENA primary metagenome ERZ1031078 (study PRJEB33719, sample SAMN04261274) | wastewater metagenome | biome: rural village; feature: human; material: feces | host: Homo sapiens | place: El Salvador | collected 2014-01-14 ... | reverse complement strand
AATATAATAGTTGATCCATGGTAAAGAGTTTAAGAACAGTAGCTTTTGCCGCTATATGTTCGTTAGTGATAGGCGGTTACGCAGGCACGGAAGCCTATGCGGCAGACCCGGCGGTGAAGCGTGAGATGCGCTCGGCGTGGGTGGCCACCGTCTGGCAGTTGGACTGGCCGCAGTCGACAGTATCGTCGACGGGCAATACGACGCAAATCAATGCGCAGAAGAAGCAGCTGACGACGTTGCTTGATTCGTTGGCACGCAATAATATGAATTCGATATGTTTTCAGGTGCGTTCGCGATGCGATGCGATGTATAAGTCGAGCTATGAGCCTTGGTCTTCCGACCTTGTTTCGTACCGCGGCCTTGACCCCGGGTATGATCCTTTGGCGTACTGCATAGAGGAGTGTCATAAGCGCGGCATGGAGTGCCATGCATGGATTAATCCGTATCGATATGAGAGCCAGATAGGGCAGTGGAACGGCACCCCCAAAGCCTATCGTGACGAGCATCCGGATTGGCTGCTTGATGTGAAAGAAGCGTCGATATTGAACCCGGCTTTGCCTGAGGTGCGTCAGCGCATATGTGATGTCGTGGACGAGATTGTCCGCAATTACGATGTTGACGGGGTGCTCTTTGACGACTATTTTTACCTGCAAGGTATTTCGACGGAGGATGCAGCTCATTATCAGAGTTATAAGCAAAGCGGCGGGACGCTGTCTTTGGGCGACTGGCGTCGTGACAATGTCAATAAGATGGTGGCCGATGTGTATTCGACCATTAAGAAGGCCAAGCCGTATGTCCGCTTCGGCATCTCGCCTGCGGGCGTGGCAGCCACGAGTGCTTCGGTAGCCGGCAAATATGGTTTGCCTCCATGTCCGGCCGGAAGCGACTGGCAGTATAACGGCATTTATTCCGATCCGTTGGCGTGGGTGTCATCGCGCACGCTTGACTTTATCTCGCCGCAGATTTACTGGAAGATAGGCTCCAGTGCCGATTATGACGCCATATGCAAATGGTGGAGTAATGCGGCCAATAAATTCGGGCGCCACTTCTTTTCCTCACAGGGTGTCTCGTACAACTACGGCGAGGAAGAATACGCCAAGCAGGTGCGTCTGAATCGCGAGTATACGCTCAATGCTGCCCCCGGTTCGGTGTTTTATTCGGCTAAGTACTTGTATCGCACCACGACTCCGCTGTTGGGACATTATCTGAAGACGCAGGTGTTCAATACGCCGGCGCTTATACCGGCGATGACGTGGTTCCCGGTAAGTTCGCCGGCTAAGGTGAGCAATGTCAAGCGCAGCGGTTCGAAGCTGACGTGGACCGGTGTTGAGGGTATGCGTTACACGGTGTATGCCGTTCCGAACAGCGTGCCCGATGCCAATTTCGACCGCGAGCCCGAATATCTTCTCGGAGTGAGCTACTCGACGTCCTATACAATTCCTTCCGACAAGGTGAGCGGTTACCGCTGTGCCGTATGTGTATATGACCGCTACGGCAACGAATATTCGCCCGTCTTTGTCGGGGCGGCCGTGACCACCCTCCCGTCCCCCGAGCTGACCTATCCGGCGGAGGGCCAGGAAGTTGAATTGCCCTTTATGTTCAAGTGGAATGCTGTGCCCGGCGCGGCCAATTACTTGCTCGAGATAGGCAAAGATGCGTCGATGAGCGAGCTTATAGGCGTAACCGAGGTTTCCGGCACCGAGAGCCTTTCGTCCGCCATTGAGGGTATGGAGACCGGGCACGAACTGTATTGGCGCGTGCGTGCATGCGCTGCCAATGCCAATGACGGCGTGAGTGTTTCGCGCCGCTTTACGCCCACCAAGCTGCACATCATCTCGCCTTACGATACCGAACAGAACGTCAGTCTCACTCCCACAATAACGTGGTCCGTGGCCGACCGTCAAGTCCGGGTTCAGGTGTCCTCCACCGGGGTCTTCGATGACGAAGACATCGTTATAGATGCCACTGCAACAGGCAGCTACACCGTGCCAAAATACATACTCAAAGGCTATACGTCGTATACAATCCGTCTGAAGTACAGCTTTGGCGGATACGATGTGATGTCTGCTCCGGTGACCTTCACCACCTGTGAGGCCGTGCAGACCGTCCCCGAAGTCGTCCCCTCGGCAGACGGGATACTGTATGCAAATTCGCATTTGGCAATAAAGCCCATTGAGGGTGTCAAAAAAATACGCTTGGAGCTTTCGGCTAATGAGAGCTTCAAGTCGCCACGCAACTCATACATTTGCACGACCATAGAGGCCCCGACCTTCACCGATGCCAAAGAGGCGCGCAACATCAAGGCCGGCACCAAGAAACTGGTTGACGGGACAAAATATTATGTACGAGCGCGTGCGACTTATGCCACCGCCGACGGCGACAAGGACACGGCATGGTCCGATGTGGTATCCTTCACGTACAGCAACACCGATGGTGTCGAAGATATCGAAGCCGACGGTGCATCCCGAGCTTTTACGTGGGACGGCGAGACGCTTAGAGCCATGGAAGGCACGGCCACTATCATGGTGTATAATGCAGCGGGCATACTTGTCGCCAGTTACGCCTCCGGAGTGACCGAGGTCAGGCTCAATCTTCCTGCCGGAATATATATGGTTAAGGACGGCTGCGGCCATGTGATGAAAATTCGCATAAGGTAATGCAAATGCTTAATTAATGCAAATGCTTAATTTAATGACACGAAAACTGACATCGGGCGTTGTTTCGGCCATTTTTTGTGCCATTGTCTCGGCGCTTGTCGCGACATCGTGCAGCGGACATAACGGAGCTGCCAAGAATAACGAAAAGGGAGATACCCTGACCCACGAGAGTGCCATGCTGACGATGATACAGTATGACGGATGGATAAGAGCCACCATATCCGACCCGTGGAGTCAGGACAAGACCTTGGCGACATACTGCCTTGTGCCGCGAGATGCCGAGATGCCGTCCGACCTGCCTAAGGACGCGAGTACGGTGGTGGTACGTACCCCGATTCGCAGTGCCGTGGTCTACTCGAGCGTGTATGCCCAAGGCATTGAAGACCTCGGATATATAAAGACCGTCACCGGAGTGGCGGATGCCGAGTATTTTACGCATGGCTATGTGCGTGAGCACCTTGACGCCGGTGACATTGTCAATATCGGCAACTCCTCGTCCCCGTTGATGGAACGTATCGTAGACTTGTCTCCGGACGTGCTTATACTGTCGCCTTACGAAGCCAATCGCAATGACCGCGTCTTAGACAAAACCGGCGTGGCCGTCGTCCGGATGGTGGACTATATGGAAACGACACCTTTGGGACGTGCCGAATGGCTCAAACTATTGGGGGCCATGTACGGTGACTTGGACAAGGCAACGGCGCAATACGATGCTACGGCTCGTAAATATCGAGAAATAAGCCAACGTATGGCATTGTGTGACGTCCGCCCCATGGTACTTACCGACACCGAAATTTCGGGGACGTGGTATATGCCCGGCGGCGGCAGCTATGCAGCCCGTATGATTGACGATGCCGGAGGCATGGTGCCGTGGAGCGACAACGCCTCCACGGGGTCTTTACCATGCGACTACGCCGCTGTGTATGAGCGTGCTTCCGAGGCTCCGGTATGGATAATGCGCACCTTCGGACCGATTACTCTCGCTGACTTGCGCAAGGCCAATGCATTGAACGGTAATATCAAAGCGCTCAAAGTCGGCAATGTCTATTACACGGACACAAGTACCGGTACATTCTTTGATGATATAGCCTTTCATCCCGACCGGATACTTGGCGACTACGCAGCCATGATTCATCCCGAAGTCGTAAAGCAGCCCTTGAAATATTTTGTCAAGGCACAATGATATGATACGACCCTGCCGCTGTCGATACGTGTAGCGGCGGGGTCGTACTATCACGAGCGTGATTCTCTTAGGCCGTTGCGAGAGAAAAACGTGGAGAAAGGGGCAAAATCGTTAGCCCGGTAGAGGTGTCATAATCGTATACCCGGTAGTTAATCGCCATTACGCTCGTGTTATGCGTTAAAAAAAAGAGACTGCATGGTCTGAGAATAATAAAAAAGCATAAAATGGCGTAAGCGTGTGCGTTTTATACGAAAATAATTGTACCTTTGTATTCGATAAATCAAAAGAAAAAGCACTACACAAGAACTAACCCCCAAGACCGCGAGGTCTGAATACGGCGTCCCACGCCTGAGGCGTCAAAGTACTAAGTCAAAATCTCATATATCAGGCGCGTGAATTAATACATTTTTTATCTTCAACTCCGATTACAGGCTTCACTGCAAAAAAACTTAGAGCCAACAAAAAAAGATGGAAAACAACGAAAAAAGACCCAAACGTCCGCGTATCAGCGAATCGCGCGTGACATTGGAGAGTCAGGACACCGGTCGTCCCATGACAGACAATGCACAGGTAGAAGACAACGAACAACGTCCCTATCGCCCCTATAATCGTCCCCAGCAGGGCGGTTACAATAGGCAGTACAACAGCGGTTTCAACCGTCCGTACAACAACTACAACCGAGCACAAGGCGAAGGCGCCGAGGGTCAGGCTGAAGGCGAGCGTCCACAGCAAGGATACACTCCTCGTCCGTACAACAACTATCGTCCTCAGCCGCACTACAATCAGGGCGGCTACGGCAATACCAATCGCCAGCAGGGTGGCTACGGTCATTCCAACCGTCAGCAAGGCAGCTATGGCAATCCCAATCGTCAGCAGGGCGGCTACGGTCATTCCAATCGTCAGCAGGGCGGCTACGGCAACCCCAACCGTCAGCAGGGCGGCTACGGCAATCCCAACCGTCAGCAGGGCGGCTACGGCAACCCCAATCGTCAGCAGGGCGGCTACAACCAGCAGGGCGGCTATAACAACAATAACCGCAAGAACAAATACAACAATCGTCCCCAGCAAGGCGGATACAACAATAAGCGTAAAGGCCAAAACCGTTACGACCAAGAAGACAATCCGTTCCCGGGCAAGGGCAAGAGCTTCACTCCGCGTCCCAAGCGCATAGAGTACGAAATGCCTATACCCGATCCCAACGAACAAATTCGTCTGAACAAATTCATGGCCAATTCGGGCGTATGCTCGCGTCGCGAAGCCGATGAATACATCCAGCAGGGACTTGTCAAGGTCAACGGCAATGTAGTGACCGAATTGGGTACCAAGATATGCCATAGCGACGTAGTCGAATACGACGACAAGGTAGTGGCACTCGAGAGCAAATGCTATATCCTGCTCAACAAGCCCAAAGACTGCGTCACCACCAGCGACGATCCCAACGGTCGTACTACGGTGATGGACATCATCAAGGGAGCCTGCACCGAGCGCGTATATCCCGTAGGTCGTCTTGACCGCAACACCACCGGAGTGCTTCTGCTGACCAATGACGGCGACCTTGCCTCCAAGCTGACCCATCCCAAGTATGTCAAGAAGAAAATCTACCATGTTTGGACCGACAAGGATGTCAGCGAAGAAGACATGCAGCGCATAGCCGACGGCATCGAGCTTGAAGACGGCGAAATACATGCCGACGCCATCAGTTATGCCACCGAGACCGACCGCAACCAGATAGGCATCGAAATACACTCCGGGCGCAACCGCATCGTTCGCCGTATCTTCGAGAGCCTCGGCTACCACGTCACCAAGCTGGACCGTGTGTACTTTGCCGGACTTACCAAAAAGAACCTGCCGCGCGGTCGTTGGCGCTATCTGACGCAGCAGGAAGTCAACTTCCTGAAAATGGGCTCCTTTGAATAAAGCTGCATAGAACAGTATAAACCATACAACACAATGAAACGAACAAAAATCGTCGACATCTTCAATCCCGAGCTCTTGGATACGGACGTGTGTGTCAAAGGCTGGGTGCGTACCCGTCGCGGCAATAAGCACGTGCAATTTGTGGCGCTCAACGATGGTTCGACAATCAAGAACATACAGATAGTCTTCGACATGTCGGTATTCACCGACGAGCAGTTGAGGCCTATCACCACCGGAGCATCCCTATGTGTTACCGGCCGCCTCATCGCCTCCATGGGCAAGGGTCAAACTTGTGAAATCCAGGCGCAAACCCTCGAAGTGTACGGTACAGCCGACCCCGCCGAATATCCTCTCCAGAAAAAAGGCCATTCGCTTGAATTTCTGCGCGAAATAGCCCACCTTCGTCCGCGTACCAATACCTTCGGAGCCATCCTGCGCGTACGCTCGGTACTGGCATACGCCATCCATCGTTTCTTCAACGAAAAAGGCTTCTTCTACCTCAACACCCCGCTGATTACCGAAAGCGACTGCGAGGGAGCCGGTGCGATGTTCCAGGTGACCACCCTTCCGTTGGATAACCCGCCCAGAACCGAGGACGGCAAGGTGGACTACTCCAAAGACTTCTTTGGTAAAGCGGCTGCACTCACCGTTTCGGGCCAGCTCGAGGGCGAATTGGGTGCCACGGCCTTAGGCGCCATATACACCTTCGGTCCGACCTTCCGCGCCGAGAACTCCAACACCCCGCGCCACCTTTCCGAATTTTGGATGATAGAACCCGAGATGGCATTCTATGAAATCGAGGACAATATGGACTTGGCCGAGGAATTTATCAAATACTGCATATCCTTTGCACTCGAAAAGGCCAAGGATGACATCGAATTCCTGTCCCAGATGTACGACCCCGAATTGGTAGAGCGTCTCCGCTTCGTAGTCAACAACAAATTTGTGCGTCTGACATACACCGAAGGCGTCAAGATTCTTGAAGAAAGCGGACATAAATTCGATTTTCCCGTATATTGGGGCGCCGATCTCCAGAGCGAGCACGAACGATACCTTGTCGAGCAGCACTTCAAGCGTCCGGTGATACTCACCGATTATCCCAAAGAAATCAAGGCTTTCTATATGAAGCAGAACGAAGACGGCCGCACTGTGCGTGCCATGGACGTACTGTTCCCCAAGATAGGCGAGATTATCGGCGGCAGCGAACGCGAAGCCGATTACGAGAAACTGCTGACACGTATCAACGAATTGGGCATCCCCATGAAAGACATGTGGTGGTACCTGGATACACGCAAATTCGGCACCGTGCCACACTCCGGCTTTGGTCTCGGCTTCGAACGCCTTGTGCTGTTTGTCACCGGTATGGCCAACATTCGCGATGTCATCGCCTTCCCACGCTACCCGGGCAACGCCAATTTCTGACGCCGTCCCGAGCATAAAAAAGCCGAGAAATCTACCGAGGATGTACTTGTCCAATGGATGGTTTCCCGGCTTTTTTTATTTGTACAGTTAAACTTTTTGCGCCTTAACCTATCAAAATACTAAACCACCAATAAAACTTTACACGGATGAAACGCTTAATAACACTCGTATCGGTCGTATTACTATCCACGACTCTTGTGTGCTCGACCGGCCAAAGCCGCGGCCGCAACAACAGCAATACGCGTCCTCCGACGACATCCGCACCACAAAACCGTCCCGGCAATATGGGTGGAAGCTCGACAGGCAGCCGTACCGGCAACAGCTCACGTTCAAACGATAGCTATCGTCCCGGCGGCAACAGCAACCGACCCGATAAGGGCTATCGTCCCGGCGGCGGCAACAGCAACCGACCCGATAAAGGCTACCGTCCCGGCGGCGGCAACAGCAACCGACCCGATAATAGCTACCGTCCCGGCGGCAATACACCGCCGCCGCAGAGCTATCGTCCGGGTGGCCATCACCATAGCGGCCATCGTCCCGGCGGTTACCGTCCCGGCGGAAACTACACTCGGCCCACACCTCCGCCACCGCCACGCCACGACCGCTATTGCTACCACAATACGCCTCCATATCGTCCCTATATGCCGTACAACCGACCTTGGCGTCGGCCCACACCACCGCCGTCATGGCGTCCTTACTACGGATGTCCCACATTCAGCAGCATCCTTGGTGTAACATTGGGCACGGCACTGAATCTGTCGCTTGATTACCTGTTCAACAGCGGATACAGCATCATGGGATACGGAAACAATCAAGTATATCTCTCCAATGTACCTGTGTACAACTATACTTGGCCGTCTGCAACGCTGTACTACGGCACCGGAGGAGGCTTGCAAGGCAGCGAATTTGTGTACTCCTCGCCCGGGTACGACATAAGTCGCTACAATGCATTATACAGCCAACTTGTACGTCAGTACGGGTATCCGGTAAGTGTTCAAGATACCTATGGCGGAGTGACCGCCACTTGGTGGGGATATAACAACGGCTACATTACACTGTCGTTTTTCAACGATACGGCTTTTAACGGCACCTCACGCTATTATACCACCTTGAGTATCGGCAACTGAAGATAGAACAAAACAATAAGACCAACGCCCGCTTCGGGAAAAGATACTGAAGCGGGCGTTGTGTATATTGTTTGGGGGAAGTGCGGATGCTTGTCGCGCCAATAGCGTCGGGCTAACGTCTGTAACGAGCAAGGACACCATCCTCGAAGATGAGGTACACGCCATCGGGGTAGGTCCATCGTTCGACCATCCCGGAGGTCGAGGGTATCTTGAGGTATTCGGTGGGCGCGCCCAAAGACAAGCGGCATTCGTCCGGGGTCATGCCAAGGCGAATCTTGCCATCGCATATCAGCTGCCATACGTCGTCCTCGATTTGCGGATACCGTGAGCGCGGATTTTCCAGAGCGAAGACTTTGTCAAAGTTGCGAGTCGCGGTGGCTCCGTCGCCCAAAGTCATGTATACGGCTTGCAGAGTGCCCGGAGCATCATCCGGTTCGATAACGACAATCACCGGGAGCTCGGCCGTGCCGCCGCGTACATTGCGGACGGTGACACCTACGTATCGGCGAGGGGCGATGATGTTACCGTCCGGCCATGACATACGACGCTGTGCAATGATATACAGATGCTTTCCTACAAGTCGCCGAGCGACGCTGTCAATAAGGTCCGCATCGATGGTGAACGGAATTTCGATGCTTTGTCGCGACTTCCAATTACGTTCGTCAATGCCCGTATGGTACGCGAGGCTGTCGCCGTGAGCGCCTATAAAAGTCAGGGTCATTTCCGGCTGTTCGGTAAGTGTCGGGGTGGGCGCGGCCGCGACAAGGCGTAGCGTGTCGCCCGGTGTCGGGGTGCGTCGCGTTCCGCTAATGGCATCCGTGGAGACGTCCAGGACTATGCCTATGCGGCTGTCAGTAACTATGAACCGCTTGCCGGGCGCCCATAGGGATGGGGCTGCCGGGCGTATGTCGGCAAGATAGCTTTGCTCGGCACTCAGCGTGCTTGCGCGTTGGCGCTTCACGTCTTTGCCCGAGATGACCGGAGTGCTTTCCACGCCCGTAAAGCATCCGGACAAGGCTGTGGCCAAGGCCAGGCATATGGCGGTCAGCGGCAGCGCCCGGCGCTTAATGCGATTAGGTTTGGCCGACAGATTTCGCATCATTTTGCGTATACGGGCGTGCGCCCTATGTTTCGGAATATGAAGCTATAGATATCGGTCCATTCGTCGATGACCTTGCTTACGGGCTTGCCGCTGCCGTGTCCGGCCTTGGTGTCGATACGTATCAGCTTTGGCGCGTCACCGGTATCGGCCTGCTGCAGCGTGGCGGCGTACTTGAAGGAATGTGCCGGGACTACGCGGTCGTCGTGGTCGGCGGTGGTGACGAGGATGGCGGGGTAGGGCGTGCCGTCGTTACGTATGGTGTGCAGGGGCGAGTATCCAAGGAGGTATCGGGCCATCTCCTGTGAATCGGCGCTGGTGCCGTAGTCGTGCGCCCAGTTCCACCCGATGGTGAAGAGGTGGTAGCGCATCATGTCCATGACGCCTACACGCGGTATGGACACGGCGTAAAGGTCGGGGCGGATGTTGACGCACGCGCCCACGAGCAGCCCGCCGTTGCTGCCTCCTTCGATGACGGTGAGTCGTGGCGTGGTCCATCCGTGGCTTTGCATGTACTCGGCTGCGGCAATGAAGTCATCGAATACGTTGAGCTTCTGCATCAGCGTCCCGGCAATGTGCCACGGCTCGCCGTACTCGGCGCCGCCGCGGAGGTTGACTGAAACGTAAATGCCGCCGTTTTCGAGCCATACAAGGCGATTGGGGCTGAATGTCGGATTGAGCGTGATGTTGAAACCTCCGTATCCGTAGATGTATACGGGGTTGGTACTATCGGCTTTGATGTCGCGGCGACGCGTCACGAACATGGGCACACGTGTGCCGTCCTTGCTTGTGAAGAATACTTGCTCGGTGATGTAATCATCGGGGTCGAAGTCTGCAATTCGGGCGCTGAACAGTGGGGTGCTGTTGCCCGATGCAATGTCGTAGCTGTATCCGGCAGCCGGGTATACGAAGCTCGAGAAGCTGTAGAACACTTCTTCGTGTTTGCGCGAAGTGCTGAAAGATACCGTGCCGAAAGTCGGTAGTGTGATTTCGCGTATCTGCCGGCCGTGGATGTCGTAGAGATAGGCGTGGTTGGCCGCGTCGCGGTCATAGGTGAGTATCATATGATTTTTGCCCACGCAGTTGACCGCTACGAGCGGAGTGCCCGCATCAGCCACCACAGTGCGCCAATTGTCAGGGCCGAGATTGTCGAGGCTGACGGCGGCGATGCGGTAGTTGGGTGCATCGATGCTTGTGTACAGGTACAATTCGTCGCCGATGACGCCGATGACTTCGACGTACTTGTCTTGTGAGGGATATATGGTAACCCACGAGGCTTCATCGCCTTGGTCGAGGCGGCGTACTACCAGGGCGTTGCCATTGCCCTGACCACCGATGGTGACGGCCATGAGCCGTTGGCCGGGGTCTACCCATGCTTCGTGGAAGTGCAGCGGGGCGTCCGGCTCGCTGAACACTTGTCGGTCTTGGCTTTGTGCAGTGCCTATTGCATGGTAGTACACGTTGTGCCCGTAGTTGGCATTGCTATATGCTTTGCCTTGTTCGGGCGCCGGGTATGCGCTGTAATAGAAGCCGTTGCCGTGCCATGCAGCGCCGGTGAATTTGGCCCAAGCGATATGGTCTTCCAAGAGTTGCTTCGAGGCGGTGTCCATGACGAATATTTCGGTCCAGTCGCTGCCGCTGCGGCTTATGGTGTAGGCGGTGTATTTGCCGTCGGGGCTTATAAATACGCCGGTGAGGGCGACTGTACCGTCATCGCTGAGTGCATTGGGGTCGATGAACACCTCGCGGTTGATGGTTCCGGCGGCATCATCGGCACGATAGAGAATGCTCTGGTTGCGCAGCCCATCGTTTTCGTAGAAATAGTATCGTCCGTCGGCTTCGCGCGAGGGCAGGCCGTGCTTGGCGTAGTTGTTGAGGCTTTGCAGACGCCGGTGTATTGCGTCGCGCCAGGGTATGGCATCGAGATATTTGCGAGTGACGGCGTTCTCGGCCTCGACCCATGCCGTGACGGCTGCGGCCGTGTCGTTTTCCAGCGGCCTGTAAGGGTCGGCGACTTTTATGTCGAAGTATGTGTCCGTGGTGTCATCGTGCGGCGCCACGGGATAAGTCTTGGGCGCGTTTTGTGCAAAAGTCATTGAGGTGCTTGCAAGTATGGCGGCACCGCTCAGCAGTGCCGTGAGTGTCTTGGACATGTATGCGTTGAATTAGAAAGTGTGTAAGTGCTTGGATGTGTGTGTCGACACTATTACTGGCTCCCTCCCGTATATTCCCGAAAGTCCTTAGGCCGCAGTGCAGCCTAAGGACATTTCGGAGATTATGGGGGTGAATGATGTCGTCAGTCTTTGTTCAGCGAGGGCACGTTGTGCTTCTCGGGCGTTTCGAGGCCGCGATTGCGCAGCAGAGCATCTACTCCGGGCTTATGGCCGCGGAAGTTGATGAATAGCTGCATCGGATCGACGCTGCCACCTTTTTCGAGGATATTTTCGCGGAAGGACTTTGCCGTTGCGGGGTCGAAGACACCTTTTTCTTTGAAGAGTTCGAAGCCGTCTGTGTCGAGTACCTCGGCCCACAGATAGGTGTAGTATCCGGAGGCATATCCGTCGCTGCCGAAGATGTGCTTGAAGTATGTCGAGCGATAGCGGAATGTGAGTTCATCCGGCATTCCGAGGTCTTTGGCGACTTTTTGCTCGAAGGCGGCGATGTCAATGTCGCTTGTGGGGTTGAGCTTGCCGTATTGGAGGTCGAGCAGGGCGGCACCGGCCAATTCGGCGGTAGCGAAGCCCTGGTTGTGCGTCGAGGCTTTCTCGAGTTTTTCGATAAGTGCATCGGGTATCACCTCTCCGGTCTGATAATCATGGGCATATATGCGCAGCAACTCGGGGTCCATGGCCCAGTGCTCGTGTATCTGGGAGGGCAACTCGACAAAGTCGCGGTCGACATTGGTGCCGCTCTGGCATTTGTAGCGTGCGCGCGACAACATTCCGTGCAGACCATGTCCGAACTCGTGGAACATTGTTTCGACTTCGTCCAGCGTCAGCAGCGAGGGCGCATCGGCGGTGGGTTTGCTGAAATTGCCTACATTGAAGATGATTGGGCGGTCGGCGGTGCCGTCATCATTGATCCACGAGCCCTTGAATTCGCTCATCCATGCGCCTTGACGTTTGGAGGCGCGGGGGAAGTAGTCGGTCATGAATACTGCGATATGCTCGCCGGTGCCGGCATCGGTGACGTCATAGACCTTCACTTCGGGGTAGTACTTGGGCGCATCGGGCATCTCGGTGAAGCGGATGTTGTACAGGCGCTCGGCCATGGTGAATATGCCTTTGCGCACGCTGTCGAGAGCGAAGTAGCGACGTACTTGATTTTCGTCAAGATCGTATTTCTTTTTGCGTACCTTTTCGGCGTAATAGTAGTAGTCCCAGGGTGCAATCTTGAAGTTGCCGCCTTCGTCGTTGACTATCTGCTGCATCTCGTCCACTTCCTGATGTACGCGCTTGACGGCGGGACGCCATATCTGCATCAGCAGGTCTTCGGCGGCGTTGACGGTCTTGGCCATGACGTTATCGGTCATGTACGAGCCGAAGTCGGGGAAGCCCAGTAGGTGAGCTTTCTTGGCGCGGGCTTGCAGTATCTTGTTGATTACGGGCTTATTGTCGTATTGGCCTGAAGAAGCCAGGGAGGTGTAGCCTTGATACATTTGCTGACGAAGGTCGCGGTCGTCGGCATATTGCAGCAACGGCAGGCGGCTGGGGGCGTGCAGGGTGAACACCCATTTGCCTTTGAGACCGCGGTTGGCGGCTTCCTCGGCGGCTACGTCGATGCTCGACTGGGGCAGACCCGACAGACGCTTGGCGTCATCGACAACGATGCTGAAGGCGTTGGTGGCTGCCAGCAAGTTTTTGTTGAATTGCAGGTATAGGTCGGTGAGTTCGGTGTTCAATTTCTTGAGTTCTTCCTGCTTCTCGGTCGAGAGCAGCGCACCGTTGCGTGTAAAGTCTTTGTAGGACTTCTCTACGGCAAGCTTTTGGTCGTCGGCCAGGCCGAGTTTGTCGCGGTTGTCATAGAGGTACTTGACGCGCTTGAACAGTCCGGGGTTCATGCTCACCTCGTCGCTGTACTGCGAGTAGCGCGGATAGAATTTTTCGGCTATGGCTACCATCTCGGGCGAATTGTTGGACTCGTCCAGGGCGCTGAACACGTATACGACTTTATCGAGGATGTCGCTCGAGCGGTCCAAAGCCAGAATAGTGTTGTCAAATGTCGGCGTGGCCGGATTATTGACGATGGCTTCGATATTGGCTTTGGCCTGAGTGATACCGGCCTCGAGGGCGGGCAGGTAGTCATCATAGGTGATTTGTTCGAACGGCGGAATCTGATACGGGGTTGTGTACGGACTCAGAAATGGATTACGGTGCGTGTCGTTGCTTTGGGCAACCGCGCTGCCGCCGGCCATCATTGCCAGTGCAGCCAGAGGAATAATTCTCTTGTTCATAGTTGTATGTTTGTGCGTTGTGTGATGTCTTGGTTTATGATGCCGTTGGCGTCCGCATTGCGGTCGTCTCGAGCCGAGACAAAGTTACGAAAAACATTTCATTAGGACAACCCGGTTGAACAATCGGAAGTTTTCGTAACAGCCGTAACGGTTACGGTGGTTACGAAAACTTCCGAGGTGTATCTCAAGGGATGAAGTGTGTGGGCGGGAGTATAGGGTTGTCAGCGGAGGCGGAAGTTGTAGCCGAGGGTGACTTGGATGGCCGAGGCGCGGGAGGCGCTGAAGTAGTCGGCTTTGGTGGAGGGGAAGATGTTGCCCAGTCCGAAGTAATAGCGTGCTTCGAGGACTATGGAGTGGCGGGGTCGGAGGTAGAACTCGATGCCGGCGCCGGCGGTGATGCCGTAGTCAAATTTGTTTTTGATGTCCATGGTCATCTGTCGGGCGACACGTGATGCCGGAATACCGGCGGCAGTAGGGTCGGAGTAGTCGAAGTTGGCGCTTTTACTGTCCGAGAGCATATACGAAATTTCGGGGCCGAGGTTGACAAAGCCCTTGAAGCGTCGCGAGCCGAAGTAGATGTGCGTCATTATCGGCAGCGAGATATACGTCAGGTTGCGTTTGTACGACAGCTCCGGGTTGTCCTTGAAGTTCTCCTGCCATCCGCGTTGCACCAGGTTGAGCTCGCCGATAAGTCCGAAGATTTTTTCTTCGGCATATCGGAATGTGACGCCGCCCGTAAATCCGTTGTGCGACTTCTGGTCTATGGACGGCGAGAATGATTGGCGTGACATAGACAGCCCGCCGTGCACGCCCACCCAGAGGTGTTCGCGGTAATGTTTTTGGGCCGGGGCCTGAAGGGCTGAGACGGTGAGTATCACCAGTGCGGCGACCAATCGGAGTAAGCGTGCGCAGCTCATAGGATGGTGACGGAAGGAGACGTGGCTCCGGCGATGTAACGTATGATGTACAGGGCGTCGTTGATCGAGCCTTTTATGCCCGGCGTGTGTACAAAGTTGTACGAGGATTGTATGCCGTGATACGGTCGGTCAAGGATTGCATTGCCTTCGTGTAGTGCGGTGAGTATGTATCGCATCGAGTCGTAGCCCAGCAGCGCTTGTACGGGTATACCGTCGGCGGGCGCCTTGCCATACCAGCGGCGGAATTCGGCGATAGTATGCTTGGTGTCTTCGCCGTCTTTGTCCACGTAGAAGCGCGAGTAGTACAGTGCTCCTATTTGGGCGAGTTTGTCCTGCGCATCGCCGCGGAAGCTTATCCATTCGGGGTATCCGAAGGTGGTCAACGTGTTGCCTTCGGTGGCCAGGCTTTCGGCGAAGGCGGCCAGTCCCGAAGCTATTTTGTTGTACTCTGACAAGTGTCCTGACATGGTGATGATGAAGTAGGAGGCTGATGTCGGCAGATTTTCTTCGAGAATGGTCTTGTGAAGGTTGCCGTCGAATTCCAGTGTGGTATATTCGATGCCTTCGCGGTCGAGACGCTCTTTGAGTCGTGAGACAAAATTGAGCTTGTCCTTTCGGTCGTTGGCGTTGTCGAGTATGACAGGCTTGGGCGCATCTGTCGCGGATAGTGTTTCGACTACATAGTCTATGGCCTTTGCGTACATACGTTCTTGTCCGATGTATGTCTGCATCATGTACGGGGTGGTGATGTATGTCGAGTCTTTGACTATGAAGCTATTGAAAGCCGGGATGCTGTGTGTGCCCGTATACCGGGCTATCTGTGCAATCTTGGCGTCGTCGTCCGGAGTGATGACGATGTCCACGTTGTGCAGCGAGGCAAGGTTATTGGAGAAGTTGCCGTCGGTGGTGTCGTATACTTTCAAATCTATGCTGTCGGGGTATGCTTCGCCGAAGTCTTTGACCGCCAGCAGTGCGCCGCGATAGAAGTCGGTGGCGAGGGCGGACTGGCGAGAGGCTTTCTCGGCGGTGGTGCATAGCGGCAGCATCATCGCTATGCGGTGGTGCCGTATGGCGGCATTGTCGCATGTTTCGCCGGCGTTCGTCTCGGGTTGGTCTATGCGAACTATTTCGGCGTTTACCGGTGTCAACTGCAACTGTGGCTGTTCGATCGGTTGAATTTTTTCGGCCGTGGTCGATTGGTCGGCTGATTGGTGGGCAGTCGCGTCTGTGGCTTCCGTGGAGGACGCGGGCTTTGCCGCCACCGGTCGGGCCGGTGTCGGCTTGGATACGTCTGTGGCGGTTTCTGTGGTGTCGGCATCGGTGTCAATAGGCTTGGCGGCTGCGACTTGGGCCGATGATGTCATGGGTATTTTGAGCGTCTGCCCGGCGCGCAAGCCTTTTTCGGCTTCGGGGTTCAGGCGAATGATTTCGCTGACCGGCACGTTGTAGCGGTGGCTGACGCCGTAGAGAGTCTCGTCCTTGGAGACGGTGTGCAAAAGCACATTGGATGTCGAGGCGGGCGTTGTGGACTCGGTTACGACTTTACCGCCGAATTCGGACACGGGGAAGTAGAGAATTTGTCCGGCGCGCAGCCCGTCTTCTACGGAGCGGTTGGCCTTGACCAGCCGGTCGTGTGTGATGCCAAGCGTGTGCGTCAGCGAGTAGACCGTTTCGCCTTTGCGCACTACGTAGTAGTACATCTGTCGTCCGTTGACCGACTTGACGGGGAGGTCTGTGATGGCTGCCACCGCGCTCATGGTCGAGAGGACCATGGCGACGGCTGCTGCAACCAGATGCCTTGAGACGGCATTGTGTCGTCTGAATGTTGTTTTCATTCGGCTTCTTAAGAGGATGAGTGTGAGATGTTTATTGCCAATAAGGCGTTATTTTTGGGGACACAGGGGCGCATGTTCGCGGCTGTATCGCAGCATTTGGTCGACGTAGCCTTCGCCGTAGGTGATGGTGACGTCGGTGATGTTGCCTTTGTCATCGCTCACGAGTTTGTACTCGGGGTTGACAAATCCCTTATATGGAGCGATGCTGAGTGTGGCGTAGCGTGCCAGGACTTCGTTGTGCAGGGTGGGGTCTACTTTGACGGCGTATTCCTCGACGAGGTTGCGTCCGGCTTCGTAGTCGCCTTCGCTCTTGATGCGCTGTATTTCGGCCAATAGCTTGCCGAAGAGATTGCGCAGGGCTGTGTAGTCGTTGATTTTCACGAAGGTCTTGCCATCGCGTTTGATCAGTTCGACCACCTTGTCCTGTGTGCCGTGGCGCAAGGCCCAGGCGGCGATGAGCTGACGATTGCGCATATGAGCTTCTTCGATGTCCTTGCCCGGCTCGATGCGCATCAGCTGGGTCATCAGGCCGTTGAGCATATATTTGTAGTATTCGGCCTTGTAGGCATCGGGGTTGTCAAGCAGTCCCAGCTCTACCAGCTTGGGGTCGGCCAGATAGTAGAGGGCGAAGAGGTCGGCGCGAGCTTCCTCGAGTGTCGAGCCGTGTGCCTTGAGTGCATCGGGGTCGACGCCCGGCAGCAGGCGACCCGAGCCGTGTCCGAGGCACTCGTGGAGGTCGGTGTGGAGGTTGTCGGTGATGAAGAGATAGCGGTCCATGAGGTCGCGAGTGTACTCGTCAATGACGAATTCCTCGTTGAAACCGTTGCCGTGGCTTGCTTCATCGTAGGCCTGGGTGATGTTCTCTATGGTCACTGATTTGCTGCCGTGTGCGGCGCGTATCCAGTTGGCGTTTGGCAGGTTAATGCCTATGGGGGTGGCGGGGTAGGCATCACCGGCAAGTATGGCTGCGGTGATGACTTTGGCCGAGACGCCGCGTACCTTGTCCTTGCGGAAGCGCGGATCTACGGGCGAGTGGTCTTCGAACCATTGGGCATTGTTGCTGATGATGTGTGTGCGCTCGCTGGCAGTCTCGTTCTTGAAGTTGACGATGGATTCCCACGAGCCTTTCATGCCTAGGGGGTCGCCGTAGCTTTCGATAAATCCGTTGATGAAGTCCACTTTGGAGGCTGTGTCTTCGGTCCACATTATCGAGTATTCGTCGAAGGTCTTGAGATTGCCGGTGGTGTAGTATTCGACGAGTTTGGCGATGACGGCGCGTTGTGCGTCATTCTCGGCGTATTGTGCAGCCTTATTGAGGTTGGCCACTATGCGCGAGATTGCTTCGGTGTACAGACCTCCGATGCGGTAAGTCTCTTCGACGAGTTTGCCGTCTTTACCTTTTGCGAGGCGGCTGTTGAGGCCATAAGATATTGGGGTGAGGTCGGTGGTGTCTTTGAGAGCTGCATAATAAGCCTCGACTTCGGGCTGGGAGACTCCTTCGCCGTAGAAGTTGCAGGCCGAGGTCTGTATCAGGTCGGCACCTTCGGCCTGGTTGACGCGCTTGGGCAGGTATGACGGGTCAAAGATTACGCGTTCGAGGTATGCTTTCTTGGCTGTTTCGCCGGGGTAATTGGCGGCATATTGCTTTTCAAAGAAGTCTTTGGAAAATTCGGGGACGAATTTGTCCATGGAGTAGTGGTGGTGTATTCCGTTACCGAACCATACCTGTTTGAGGTATTTCTCGAAGGCGAGGAAATCCTTGTCTTTGCGGTCTCCTTTGTAGGATGTGTAGATTGTTTCGAGAACGGGACGCAGCACGAGGTTGGCCTTGCAGTTCTGATCCCAAAGGATGTCGCGTCCGTCGAGGGCTGCTTGTACCAGATAGTACACGAGCAGTTTTTGGTTGAGTGTCAGTTTTTCGAAATCGGGCACTTTGTAGCGCAATACTTCGATGTCAGCGAAGCGGTCGGCGACGTATTCGAATGGCTTTTGGCCCTGAGCTGTAGAGATGTTTTTTGCCATGGTTGGGTTGGCGGTCATGCCGGCGATGGCTGATATGGCCACAGCGGCGGCGGTGAGACGTAATGTTGCCATTGTTTTATGTGCTATGAAGTTTAGGTTTCTTGGTATGTTTCTTTAACCGGTATATGAGGTCATTCGATGTATAGTACCAATCCTTTGAGGTATTCGCCTTCGGGGTGGTAGATATTGACCGGGTGGTCGGCCGGTTGGGTCAGCTGGTGCAGTATGCGCACGCGGCGGCGGCATTGAGCGGCAGCCGAGAATACGGCCAGACGGAATTGTTCGCGCGATACGGCCTGTGAGCACGAGAAAGTGAACAGAATGCCGCCGGGGGCAATCTTTTCTATGGCCCGTGCGTTGAGGCGCCGGTATCCTTGGAGGGCGTTGCGCACGGCGCTGTGGTGCTTGGCAAAGGCCGGCGGGTCGAGAATGATGAGGTCGTATGCGTTACTGTCCATGTTTTGCAGGAACTTGAAAGCATCGGTGGCCTCGCTGCGGTGTCGTCCCGCCGCGGTCGCATCGCCGTTTTGGTTGAGGGCGACGTTGGCGTCCGTGAGGCTTATGGCCTTGGCAGACGAGTCTACGGAGGTGACGGAGGCGGCGCCTCCGGCGAGTGCGTATACCGAGAAGCCTCCGGTGTAGCAAAACATATTGAGCACGCGTCTTGCGGCAGCGTACTTGCCCAGAAGTGCTCGGTTGTCGCGCTGGTCGACAAAGAATCCCGTTTTTTGGCCGCGCAGCCAGTCAACGTGGAATTTGAGCGAGTTTTCGATAGCAACGTCCGTGTCGGCGTGCCCTATGAGGTAGTCGTTGACCGGGTCGAGTCGTGCCTTGTAGGGCAGGGTTGTCTCGCTCTTGTAATAGATGTTGCGTATGCCGGCTTCCGGCATCCCGGTCAGGACATTGGCTATAGTGTGGCGTGCGTAGTGCATGCCTGGCGAATGGGCTTGTATCACGGCTGTATCTCCGTAGACGTCGACTACGAGGCCGGGCAGAAAGTCACCCTCGCCGTGTACCAGACGGAAGGCATTGTTGTCGTGGCGGCGCAGACCCAAGACTTGGCGCATGCGCAGGGCATCGGCCAGACGTTGGCGGTAGAATTCTTCGTCTATGGACGTGTCTGCATCGAAAGAAAGCATGCGCACGGCGATGCTGCCTATTTGGAAGTGTCCTACGCCCAGGGGTGTGCCGTCGGCGGCGATGACGCCCACTACGTCGCCTTCTTCGAGGCCGTCGGGCAGTGTGGCGATGGCTCCGGAGAACACCCAGGGATGAAAGCGTCCGAGTGATTCTTCTTTGCCTCGACGCAGTTTTATAGTAGGGTAGCTCATGTCACTTTGTGTAAATATCGTGGGTCATGTCACGTGTAGTCGTGAGCAATGTCATTTGATGAAAAATCGGTAGATGTCGTTGGCGTTGGCGTATATCAGTAGCAGCAGCAGGAACATCATGCCGGCGTATTGCGAGTATGATAGGACCTTGAGCGACGGTTTGCGCCGTGTCACGATTTCCCAAAGGGTGAAGACTACGTGTCCGCCGTCCAGTGCCGGGATGGGCAGGATGTTCATAAATGCGAGTATGACGCTCAGGAAGGCCGTGATTTGCCAGAAGGAGTACCAATCCCATTGTCCGGGGTACATATCGCCGATTGCACCAAAGCCCCCGAGGCTTTGGGCTCCTGTTTTGGTAAAGAGCAGTTTGAGCGAGGTGACGTAGGAGGCCAATCGGTCGACGCCCTTGCTGATGCCCACGGGTATGGATTCGAAGAAGCCGTAGGATACGTGTTCGCACGGGTATACGGAAGTCAGGTCGCATGCGCCGATGCCCAGTTTACCATCGTCATTGACGTGTGTCGTCAGGACCATGGCTTTGCCGTCGCGAGTGATTTGTACGGGCACATCTTTGCCCGGATACTTGGACAGTATGGGAGTGATGTCGTTGAATGCGGTCACTGTGTCTGCGGCTATGCGCGTGATGACGTCTCCGGTCAGTATTCCGGCCTTCTCGGCGCCTTCGCCCGGGGCCACCTTGGCGACAACGGCCGGGATGCGCGGCGCCAGTATTGCTCTTTTGCCGACTCCGGCAGCGGCCTCGAAGGTTCCGGCCGGGTTGGTGATGACCGTGTCGCGCCCGTTGCGGACGATGCCTATACGTGCGCCGTCTTGTACCAGGTCCATAATCCACGAATCATTGGTCAGGGCGTCTATGTCCTTGCCGTTGATGCTTTTGAGTATATCGCCGTCGCGGTATCCGGCATGGTGCATGGTGGTGTCAAATTGGTATCCGGCCGAGACATTGGCCGGTTGGAGGACCACGTCGCCCCAGTGCCAAGCTATACCTATATATATGGCTATGGCGAGCAGGAAATTGAAAAGCACGCCGGCCACCATCACCAGCAGACGTGGAACCGGCTTCTTGGCGCGGAATTCCCATGGCTGAGGCTCGGATGCCAATTGGTCCTTATCGGTGGTCTCGTCTATCATCCCGGCTATGGAGCAGTATCCGCCCAGCGGCAGCCATCCCAGACCGTAGAGGGTGTCGCGCCATGTCGGCTTGGCTCCGGGCTTGGCCGGGTGCGGACGCCCTATGCGCAGGTTCAGCAGTGCTCGGGGTTCCTCGTTCGGCTCGGTGCCAAGCATCTGCGGTTGGTCGGTGTCGGCGGCGCTGTCCTTGTCTGCGTCCTTGCGTCGGCGTGTCCAGGCTATCAGTTGCAGACGTCCGGCTCGCGGATCGTATTTCAGTAGCGAGAAGTATGGGTTGAAAAACAGGTAGAAGCGGTCGACGCGCATTCCGAAGATACGCGCGAATAAGTAGTGCCCGAATTCGTGCACGGTGACTAAAATCACCAGTGCGAGGACAAGTTGGGCGGCTTTTATCAGAAAGGTTTCCATTAATGCTTAGTGGAGTGTATTGTATCGTATCGTTTGATGGATTGTATAGCTATGGCACGCGCTTCGGCATTGGTGGCGCGTAGGTCGTCCAATGTCGGGCTGTCGATGTGAGCAATGCGTCCTAATGTATCGGTCACCGTGCTGTATATTGCCGTGAAAGGTATTGCGTCGTGCAGAAAGGCTTCGACGGCCACCTCGTTGGCTGCATTTATGACGCAGGCGGCATTGCCTCCGGTGTCAAGGGCATATCGTGCCAGGGTAAGGCACGGGAAGCGCTCGGTGTCCGGTTCCTCAAAGGTCAGGGCGGCCATATCAGCCAGCGACAGACGCGGTGCCACGCGGTCCCAGGGGCGTGTCGAACAAGCCAGGGCATAAGCTATGGGTAGGCGCATGTCCGGAGTCCCCAGCTGAGCCTTGACGGCTCCGTCCTTGAATTCGACCATGGAATGCACTATCGACTGCGGATGTACTATGGCCTTGATGCGTCGACCCGGCAGGTTAAAGAGGTAGTGGGCCTCGATGATTTCGAAGGCCTTGTTCATCATCGAAGCCGAGTCGATGGTGATTTTTGCGCCCATACTCCAATTGGGGTGCTTGAGGGCTTGGGCGGCCGTTGCACCGGCTATGCGTGCGGCGCTCCAATTGCGGAAGGGTCCGCCACTGGCGGTGATAATCAGGCGGCGTACCGTTTCCGGCGACTCTCCGGCGAGGCATTGGGCTATCGCAGAGTGCTCCGAGTCCACGGGGTATATGTGCGAGGGTGAGTCGTCCAGTAGTCGACGTATGAGGTCGCCGGCCACTACAAGCGTTTCCTTATTGGCCAGTGCGATGTCCTTGCCGGCGCGTATGGCGGCCACTGTCGGGGCCAATCCGCTGTATCCCACGGTGGCCGTGACCACGGTGTCGATGTCCGGGCGCGACATGGCTTCCGCTATGGCTTGAGCGCCGGCGGCCGTGGCTATGCCGAGCGGCGGGAGAGCCTCGTGCAGTTCGGCATACCGCGATTCGTCGGCAATGATGGCGAGTGCAGGTCTAACTTCACGGGCCTGCTCGATGAGCGCGTCTACACGGTGTCCGGCAGCTAATACGCTGACTGTCAGGTCGCCCTCGGAAGCGCGTACCACGTCCAATGTCTGCGTGCCTATCGACCCTGTGGAGCCGAGTATCGCAATGCGCTTATGTATATGACTGTCGTTCATAGCAAAGCACAAAGGTACAAAAAAGTTCGCATCCGCCAAAAGACGAATTTTTGTCGGCAGGCTTGAAGGAAACCGACTCTCAGGTGAAAGCTGTGGGAATAATGAGAGCTATGAGAACAATAGGAAATAATAGGGCGGCACACTTCCGGCAGTCTGACTCCGGATGACTGCTCAGTTCTTCGGCCAAAGGATTACGGGGCATCCGAGGGCGCGGGCTTCGCGTACGGCCACCGAATCGCCTTCGGACGCCGAGGTGACGACCATGGCATCGGCGGCGGCAATTTCGCCGTAGGGATTGTCAAGCGCTCCTACCATTGTGATGACGTCCGAGAGCCTCGCTTCGGCATATGTGCGCGCCAGTTCGCGTTGGCGGCTGCCGGCACCGATAAGTCGTATTTCGAGCGGACCGTTGCGACTTTCGGCACGGGCAAAATCGACCAATCGTTCAAATTGCTTGACGCTTTCCAGACGGCCCACGGCCACGTATCGGCGCACGCCCGGACGTCGCGGCGGCACTGAAGAAGCTGCTTCGGCCGCCAATGTGCGCAGGCGTGCCGCGTCCACCGAGTTTGGACGCATATATATACGCGGCGCTCTCGAGCCGAGGAAGCCTTGTAACGAAGCGGCCACGTGCGGCGCCACGGCAATGATTGCGTTGTTGCGGTAATAGTAGCGGCGTTCGTTGCTACCTCCGTCTTTCGTCCAAGGTGCGGCATGGTCGTCAAGGTGGGCAAAATCGCTGTGTATCATTGTATAATGACGCGTATGCCCCGGGATGTCAATGCGCGGCCAAAGGGTGTCGTGCGCCACAGCCGCCAATCCTTCGAGCCAGCAGATGACGATGTCGTAGGGTTTCTGGCCTATACTTGCACGAGCCAGACGACGGCGCAATGGTTGCGAAAAGCCGTGGCGCGTCAGCCATAGTTGCAAGGCCAGCGTTCGACTGCGCTCTCCGTCGGGCCATACCGGTGGCAGTACCGTAACGTTTTCGGGAAGTCGGTCGATCCATCGGCCGCCGCATAAGGCCAGGATGTCAATGCGTTGGGATGGGCGTGCGGTGTGCCGTCGCAGGCTGTCGATAAGAGCTTTTTCGGCTCCGCCGATGTCCAGCGATCGTATAATTACAAGTATGCGCCTCGGGCGCAGAGCTGAGGCGTCGTCCACCTCGTCGGATGGCACCTCGCGATGTCGGGCGGTGCCGCGTGCAAAGAGTATGGCGCAGACGGTGACAGCTGCGTATACCGGGACGATGGCTGCGTATGCCGTGTCCGCGCTGTAATGCTGCGCGGCAAAATACAGCACCGCCGGGGCACAGAGGTATATCGTGCCCGATACCAGTGAATAGGCGCGTATACGTCCTGTGGCGTATACGACAGATGCAAAGACGTTGGTGAGGGCTACGCACAATCCGGCAGCCAAGGCTATGCCCAATAGCGACACAGTCATCGGCGGCATTTTCGGACCCAGCCATAGTGGCATCAGCGTGTCTGCAAAGGCGTACAGGACGGCGGCGCAGGCGCCAAAAGTGCCGACACTCCAAGCCAGGGCACGCATAGCCGTGCGCCACATGCGGGCATTGTCGCCGGCGGCATAGGCCTTGATGACGGGTGGAACAAAGGCCGTGAGTATGCTTTGAGCCCAAGTCTGAACCTTGGCGACTACGGCCAGGGCCAGCGTCAGTGCGGCTGTGGCGGCAAGGCCTCCGACGGCGTTGAAAACCAGTAGTATGCCCTGGTCGCGTATGGCTACGGCCGCATTGCCGTAGAAATCGGCGGCGGCATATTGCAGCAATGCCCGCAGCATTGATGCCGAAGCCGTACCCGTTCGGCCGATGCGCCGCCGGGTGTGGCGCCACAGAGCCATGCAAGTCCATAGCGGCATTGCCACGCATACGACGGCATAGGCCACGAGGGGGTAGGGGCTGTCGGTGTCGATATCACCATACATAGTCAGCCATAGCAGCACGGCCAGCAATGCAAATCGTCCTATGGTGGCCGTTATATCCACCCGGGCTACAATGTCCATGCGCTCGAGTGCCGTCAGGGCACTGCGTGCCGGAGCGGCCAAGATGGTCAGTACCGAAGTCGCCAAGGCCAATTGAAAAACGACCACGGCAACCCATGTCCCGGCGGCTGATACATCGTCCAGCGTCAGGACGTACCATAGCCCGGCAGTGTCGGCCAAAACTACTACGGCCACGGCTGCACGTGCCTGCAAGCGGCGTGCACCGGCCACAATGTCGCCGAAGTTAGAGCCGCGCCCCAATGCGTAAGACATGTACCGGTCGTAGGCGCCGCCTAAGGCGGCATACAACACCTCGCCCAAGGCGATGACTCCGGCAATGACCGAATATAGCCCCAGTGAGTAGGCACCCAGGAGCTGCAAGGCTATACGCCACGTCAGAAGGCCCACGGCCGTAGTTACGGCCATGCGTACTGTCATTGCAATTGCGTTGTGTGTGATGGTGTGCATATCGATTGCAAAGTTAGCTAATTGTGGCCGCAGGAGCAAATCCGCGAGCATGGCGGAGTTCTCGGAACACTGCGATGAGGGTCTCAGACGATGGGAGAGTGTCAAAATAGTGAGAATAGCGGACTTAGTAGGGGGCATAATGGCGCTACAAGGATTTATCATTTTGACAAGCCCTACTACTTTTATTAAAATAATAAAAAATAGGGGCATAATTACCAAAAAATACACGCACGCCGAACTGCTTATTGAAAAAAAATGTGTAACTTTGAGGCGACTATATGTGTCTGTGGCGATCGGCATCGAGAGCCTTACAGTGATATGTGCCGCAAGACAGACGCGTCAGTCGTGTGTAAGTGTAATTAGTAAACTACTGATAACCAAATATTAAATAACCTAAACCAAACTAATCGTAATGCGTTTTTCTACATCAACACTACGCAACTTCGTGGTATCTGCCGCGTTGGTTGCATGCTTGGGTGTGGGTTCCATGACCGCTGAAGCCGCTGCTCCTACAAGGGCAACGAAATTTGTCTACAACGGCTTGGTATACACAACCGTAGCAAAGAAATACCAGTGTAAGGTGCAAAAAGCCGGCACCGTGGCCAAAGACGGCACCACTGTAGCAGTGTATGAGGGCGATATTGTTATCCCCGAAAAGGCTGTCTATGAAAACGAAGAGTACACTGTTGTGGATGTCCCCACCGCTGTGTTCAAGGGCGTCACCACCGTGACAAGCGTTGTGTTCCCCAACACAATCGTAAAACTCAATGACGGTACATTTGACGGTTGCACGGCTCTGACAAGTGTAACTTTCCCATCTTCGATTACCAAGATCCCGGCCAAGTGCTTCCAAAAATGTACAGGTCTGACTTCTATCACTATTCCCGGTACTGTCGTTGATTTCGGCGCTGATGCCTTCAATGGTGCCGTCAATCTTGAGAGCATGACCTTTGCAGAAAGTGACGAAGCAATCGCCATCCCTGCATCGATATTCAATGGCGGCGGCTTTGACAAGTTCACCACCCTGAATCTCAACCGTCCTATCGACGGCTCCAAGTACACAGCTATGGCCGAGAAGCCTTTCCGTAACAACAAAACCCTCACCACCATCGTTCTGGGCTCGAAGGTTGCGGCTCTGCCCACAAGCTATTTCGAAGGCTGTGTTGCACTTACCAATCTGACACTCCCCGCCGAACTGGCTTCTTTGGGAACCAACGTATTCGCAGGCTGCTCCTCGCTGCCCGAAATCACACTTCCCACAGGCATTACCACCATTCCCTCGTCGACCTTCCAAGGCTGCAGCAGTCTGGCCAAGGTACGCTTCGAAGGTCAGGTGACCTCCATTGATGCTATGGCATTCCTCAATGCCAAGGTGAGCGACATCATCTTCCCCGAAAGCCTGACAACCATCGGCCAAATGGCATTCTCCGGTAGCGCACTCAAAGGCGACCTCGTCATTCCCGCTGCTGTCAAGACCATTGGTGTACAGGCATTCGCCAACAACAACGAATTGACCTCCGTGTCCATACCCGCAGTCACCACCGCCATAGGTGACGGCGCATTCATGGGCTGCACCTCCGTCAAGAACTTCACCGTCGACGCCGCCAACGAAAACTACATCAGCGACGCCGCCGCACAAATGATAGCCTCCAAAGACGGCAAGACCCTGATAGCATGGGCTCCCGCATCGGAGACTACGCAATTCAGCGGTTTCACCGCCATGCGTCCTTACGCAGCCTACAAGTGCGCCAACCTGACTTCCGCCGCACTTGACAACTGCACCGAATGGGGTGACTACTCCCTCTATGGCACCAATATCGTCGAAATGGCTGTCCGTGGCAATGTAGGCCGCTATGTGCTTGCCGACAATACCGCACTGAAGACTCTGACCGTCAGCGGCAGCGAAATACCCTTCGGTATCGCCAAGGGATGCACCGCGTTGGCTACAGTAAACTTCACAGACAAGGTGACCATCGTAAAACAAGACGCATTTGCAGGCTGCACAAGCCTCAAGGAAATCGACCTGGGTACCATTCTCGCCATTCTTGAGGCTGACTGCTTCAAGGGTAGCGCTATCGAAAAAATTACCGTGTCGGCTGCCAACCCCGCCGGTATGGCCGAAGGCGTGTTCAAAGAAGGAGACAATATCACTGTTGTCGTGCCCAACGAACTCGTGGAGACTTACAAAAACGCTGCCGGATGGAAATTCCTCACCATCGTAGGTGACGAAAACCTTGCAGTAGGACCCAAGGACATGGGTATGCCACGCGGCATCTATTATGCCGGCGAAGACTCCAAGCTCCACGCTGCTTACGACCTCTCCGAAGAAATCGACACCTATGATGTAGGCGAGATACCTCACACCTTCCAGCTGGCCGTGTTCAAGAACCGTATCTACGGTGCTTGCGCAGGCAAGAAGTTCGTGTACTCCGCTACCGGCTCGGTAGACGGCGATGGCAAATTGTTCTACATCTCCAAGGTTGGCGGTCAGCTCTTCCAGGCTGTCGTGCTTGACAATACCGGCAACAACGCCTACAAAGACCCCTTCGGTCTGTATGTATACGGCGAATACCTCTTTGTCAACGACCGCAACGTCTGCATCCGCAAGATTCCCGCAGACGCCATTGCTCTTCCCCAGGATTATCCCTCGTGGATGGAAAACAACTGGATGGGATTCTACAATAATCCCTGGGCTTACGGATGTATCAAGTCCGGCTGGGGTATTACAACCAACAAATACAGCGTCAAGGACGGCAAGCTCGTCGAGGATGCCACTGCAAACAAAGACCCGCGCTACTGGTTGGGTATGAAGTTCGCCGGCAATGGTATTTACACGTTCCAGGATGGTGACATAGGCACCGGCTCCGCTCCTGGAGTCAAGCCCGAAGGCTCTGTTCTGCTTAATGGCATCAACCCCATTTTCACGACGTTCTATGTAGACGAGGCACATGACCAAATCTATATCTACATCGAGACAGCCGGTAGTCAGGACAAACTGGTCAAAGGCGGTGTTTACCGTGTCGATATCGCCAAACTTCTTGATAAGGGCGTCGATACGCAGAACTTCGCAGAACTTGACCCGGTTCTCGTGGACGGCTCGCCCGTTAAGTATGAAGGTTCCGCCACAAACGAACACGTAGGTATCAGCCAGTTCAGTGCCGAAGACGGCTACCTCTACTGGTGCTACCGTGCCCCCTCGGCCGAAGAGGCTGCTGCCAATGAGGCTCAGGACTACGCTACACAATGCGGTGGTAAATACTGGTGGGCAGACAAGTATGACGAAGCCAATCCTCTGCACCACAGTGGTATCAAGCGCGTCAAACTTGGCGAAGCCGAACCCAAGGTTGAAATGGTTGTTCCCGGCGTCGAGGGCTATGGCTGCGTTCCCGTAGGCTTCGTAGGCAGCTCCGCAGTCAAGGACATCACCAATCCTGCTGTCGAAGTTTCAGCCGCAACCATCACTGTTGCCGGTGGTATACTTACCGTTGATGCCGATGCAGTTGTAGCTGTATACGATATGTCCGGACTGATGGTGGCTCGCGTAGCCGCTACCGCCGGCCAGGGCATCGACATTGCCAACCTCCCCGCAGGTGCTTACGTGGCAAGTGCCGAACTCGCTAACGGCAAGGTGGCCGTGGCCAAGTTCGTCAAATAACACATAGCGACAGATAATTTACTTACAATGGGGCTGTGTCAAAATAGGCGCAGCCCCATTTTTAAACCTGTTGTAAAACATA
>ERZ1031078.85-NODE-85-length-29283-cov-8.431504_pt1 | contig 29283 bp, 22 predicted proteins | sample MGYA00518179_ERZ1031078 | MGnify/ENA primary metagenome ERZ1031078 (study PRJEB33719, sample SAMN04261274) | wastewater metagenome | biome: rural village; feature: human; material: feces | host: Homo sapiens | place: El Salvador | collected 2014-01-14 ... | reverse complement strand
TGTTTGGCTGTGAACGGTGTCTTGCAGCAAGTTTAGGCGGCGAATGACCTTTTTCAGCTGAATGGTGTCCTGTTTTGATGCAAGGATATTGCCTTTGACATACAGCATCTTGGTCTTGTTGGCTGCCGTGTCCGCAAACAGATGGTCGTATAGCTCGACCACGGCTATTACACGGTCGCTGCTGTTACGCTTGAGATTGGCTGTAAGCGAGTCCACCAAGAGCTTGTCGAATGCCGAGTAATACTTGCCTTTCAGCTGCTTTGAGTATCCCAAGAGGCGTATCAGCGGATCTGCCGTATCTCGTGAATAGGATTTCTGCTCAATGTACTCACCGACCCATTCGGTGACCTTCTCGAAGGGTTCGGATGGTGGCTTGACAATCTCGGTGCGCGTTGCCCGCCGATTCTTTTTCTTCTTTCGGGGTGTTGCGCCGTATGCGATGCTGATGCACATTGCTGCTATGGCGACAAGTATGGTATATCTTCCTATGCAGTGTCTTGTAATCATGTCTTGGTCAATTGTCGTTTGGGAGCGTGTTTAAGGGGGGGGGGGAGAGTTCACTATACCTTACCTTAAATGCTAATCAATGTAATTAAAGACAAAGATAGTTGTAAAAAACTTAAAACACCCTCCTCGGATATTAAATTGTGTTAATTTATAGGTCTCGCTTGGATTAATGAGTAAAATGATGCTTAAGGCGTTGTCATCGCTCAGTATTTTTGGCCTATGCAGTTGAGGTATTTGATGGCTGGCTCCATACCGTTACGGGCAAGTTCGCGCAGCATTTTCAGACCTTCTTTGCGCTTGTTTTTTCCTTCAGCTCCATCGTAAAGGGCGACCGCATAACAATAATATCCTTCTAAATTATTGTAACTCATAGCTATTTTGTAGTATTCGATAGCTTTTTGAACATCTTTGTATGGTGCTCCGTCAATGGCTCCTTCGTAAAAACCGCCCAACATAATAGGGCAATCGCATAGTCTTTCATAACATTCGACGGGGACCAATGAAAAGTATTTAAATGCGAGTTTGTCATTTTCTTCTGTGCCATATCCCTTGAAATAACACCATGCTAAATAGTAGTATGTATCGGCACGCCATTCATCTTTAAGAATATCGGGATTATTGGCTAAATAAGATAGGTACTTAAATGCCTTGTCTCTGTCTTTGGGAAATCCGTCTTCGCCATCATAGCATGATAGTCCACAGACATATAGAGCTTCCGGAATTTTTTCATCGGCGGCCTTAAAACTCCAGTGTACGCAGTCCTCATTTTGCTTGAACTCATGATATATATTGGCTAACTCCCAGAATGCGCTGCTATACTCTTGTTCGGCAGCTTTTTTCAGCCAGTAAATAGCCTTGTCTATATCGTATTGGTATCCGGCTCTTTTAAGCGATGTAGTGATCTGACCTAATGATGGGTTGTACATCACTCCGAGACCGCATTGGGCGGCGGCATTGCCGTTTTCGGCAGACTTCTCGAGCCAATAAACGGATTGTACGGAATCTACCGGAACTCCGATGCCGTCTGAATAACATGCGGCAAGTCCGTACTGTGCGTCGGCATTATTCGCTTCGGCTGCTTTCCTGAACCAAAATGCACATTTTTCACCATCTTTTGCCATAACAACTCCTTTAAGATATGCGTATCCAAGCCAATACATCGCCGGGGGATAGCCGAGTTCGGCGGATTGACGGTAGAGTTCGGCGGCTTTCTCGCGGTTCATAAAGACTTTGTCCGTGCCGAAATAGAAGTCTTCGGCTTCGTTGAAGAGGCGTTCGGCTTTGGCTTCTGTGGATTCCTTGGCGGGGCGTTTGCCGCTGCGCTTCTGTTTCTGTGCGTCCATGGGGCAGAGACATAGCGCCGCCATAATTGTCAGGAGTAATAGTCGTTTCATTGTCGTATATTGTCTTTTGTGGTGTTGTCAAAAAAAGGCTGCCGTACCCGCCCGCAGGAATGGGCTGTTTCTTGGATATTTGGGAATGTGGTCGGGCGGACACGGCAGCCGGGGGTTGGATAGGGAATATGTATCGTGGAGGAAAGAGTAGATGAAGAGGTGAGAGGGAATGAGCGATCTACTTACACTTGCCCTCGTAATAGCCTATCGGTCGGCTGTGATATGATTGGAAACTACGCGCCGTACAAGAGCGTCGATATTGGACGTGTGCAGGTATGGCTCGCCACGGTATCCGTCATAGTATGCAACCAATTCGCCGTCTTCGTTGTAGTCGTAGTATATGGCAAGGACGCAGGGCAGCATATTGATGCCGAAGTAATTTATGACGGAGGGATATTCTGAGACATCGAGTTTATAGAAGTACGCCTGCGAAGAGTAGCGTCTGGCGACCTCTGCGAAGCGTGGTGCCACTACACGGCTGCCGGGGCAGTTGTCCGACCACATCTCGATGACTAAGGGCCGTCTCAATGTTAGGTTGTTCATGACTTCGTACACGGTATCGTCGTCGATGTAGTCGATGGCTTTTGCCGGCAGGGCAAATAGCGCGAGCAGTATTATAAGTAGATATTTCTTCATTGTTTTGGTTTTGTTGTTAGTGGTTATATCGTCGTTTATATTGGCATGGGGCGTATCAAAGGAATGACTATGCCGACTTCGAAGCCCCAAACAAGTGCGGGTGTCGTGCCGGAGAACATTTTTGTGACGCCGCCTATACCGATGTTGACGCCGCCTGTAAGGCCGATGGGATTGTCCTCGCCCAGCCAGTGGGTATACCCGACATCAAGGGTCAGTGTCAGATTGCGATGCACGGCGCTCTCGGCTATGGTGACGCTTGCGGCTATATCCTTGAATCCGTCATCAAGCGTTGTGTAATAGCCAACCCCGGCGTGCCATAGAAATCGGTGTTTGTTCGCCCCGTTCATCAGCAGGTCCATGCCGATGCCGCCGTAGACGTGCAGGTGGGAGGCGAAGCATCTGCGAAGTCGGATAAATTCGCCGTAGGTGCGCGAGACGCCTGCTGCGATGTATAGTCCCGGGTATGGCTCGCAAACTACCGGCCGGGTAATAGCTTCCCTATAATAGTCAAAGGCGCTTCCATAACGACGCTTTTCGGTGCATACGCGGTGTCCGAGGGCTTTTTGGCGCAAAGCTGTTGTGTGACGGGTCGTGAAGTTGTAATAGGCAAATGTGTATCCGTCCTTATCGTCTATGATTATGGCCTCGGGAAGTACGAGTGCATATCCGTTATAATCATCAGCATAGACCGGATATACGAGCGTATCAATCCTCAGTCCGCTGTCCGTGACGGTGTATGTGCTGTCGTTGGAACATCTGACAGATATGGGCGTATGCACCTCGCCGCCGGCGCTGAGGTAAGTGGCTTTGATACCGGGCCTTGCAGGATTGGCAAACAGCGTCAAAGGCGCTATTAGCACTATCAGCAGGTTTTTTGCAGAACGGAACATACGCTGGTTACAGGTTTTATTTGTCCTATACGCCTTTTATGGTGAGTGGACAGCGTCTTGGGCTAAAGCTTGGCGAGGCGGAAGACTATGCCGACCTCGAAGCTCCAGGCAAAGCAGGGGTCGGCCTCTACGTTGTCGGTGTTGAACAACTCGCGGAAGTCGCCGCAGCCGAGGCTGAGGCCGCCGGTGAATCCCACACGTTTCCACGGGCCTATCCAGTAGGTGTAGCTTAGGTCGGCTGTGAGCGAGCTTTTCTTGTACATCGCGTTCTCGGCGTAGGTCAGGCCTAAGGCCACGTCCATGGACGGGTCGTCGTAGTCGCCGCCCAATCCGAAGTAGAAGCCTATGCCGGCGTGCCATAGCAGGCGGTCTTTGTTGTCGCCGTCCATCAGCCAGTCTTTGCCTATACCGGCGTACAACTGGCATCCGCTATGGCACATGCGCAGGCGTGCAAATTCGCCGTAGCCGCGCGATATACCGGTTACGAGGGACAGCCCGGGATATGCCTCGCCATCGTGGTACGAGGCGTAGACACTTGCCGCGCCTGCGAGGCCGCTGAGGCCGCTGCGGACGGCATCGCCGGCGCGGTTAGCGCTTTCTTCTATTTCCCGGTCGCGGCTGTAGCTGTTGCCGTAGCCGCCGTAGCTGCTGTCGTAGCCGCCGTAGCTGCTGTCGGAACTGTAGAGCGTTTTGAAAGTATAATAACGATAATGATAGCCGTCATAGCCGCTGCTTGTGCGGGTGTCACCAGACGGGGTAACAATCTGTCGGCCTTGGCAGTCGTAGGCCTCGCGAGGCTGTGTCAGTCCTTCGATACGCACTTGGTCATATACTTTGTATGTATGTCCGTTTGAACATTTGACTGTGATGGGAGAGCATATATCGCTGCCGACTATCAGGTAGGTGGCTTGGTCTTCGGCCATAGCGCTTAGGGCTATGAGGGCAGATGCTATCAGTGTGAAGAACTTCTTCATTGTATGGTGTTCTTAGGGTGAAAATTATGGGAGGAATGAGCGCGATGGGAATAATGGAATTGTGAGGGAGTAATGGGTGATCAATAGCGCTTGTAGGTCAGGGTGATGGCCTCGCTGAGGGGGACGTTGTGGTACGAAGCGGTGGTGAGGACGAGGTTGTCATCGGTGAGCTCGCGGATTTTGTAGGACATGGGCAGGCTGAGGTCTTCCTCGATGGCTATGAGGTTGAGCTTGTCGCCGCTGACAGTCCATGTGCCTTGGCCGAAGAGGATGCGGTAGCCGGATTTCACTTCGCGCCATGTGCCGTCGGAATTGTACTCGACATAGCCGCGATACAGGTCGCGAGTATTGGTAAGGCCGCACATGGTGGCAAAGGCGTCCTCCATGTCTTCGGGTGATACCGACTCGAGCTGCCAGCGCCCTTCGAGTTGCTCGGAGTCGTAGGATTGTTTGTCGTCATCGCTGCATGCGCCCATGACGCAAGTCAGCAGCAGGATGCCTAATAGGTGCAGATGTTTCTTCATGTCGTTTGTTGTTTTGATTGGTGAGTATTGTTGTTTATTTTGTCTTTGTCTGTTGTGCCTGTGGCTTGGCGTTGCCTTGCGGCTTTTGTATGCCGGGGATTAACCGTCGATGACCGGTTGACATTGCAAAGGTATAGCGCGTCACACGGTGTTGTCAATGATTTTAGCGTTTGCTGTACGAACCTACGGGGTTTATGTGCGAATCACCGCTTTTGCGGTGCCCAAAGCCGCCGTCATCCCACGCAGGGTAGAAAGCTGATGTCCCTCAAGAGTGCGCCGCGTGTGCAGCGAGAAGTGCGGGTACAGACGAGTGCCGTCGCGGTGGCTTCCGCCCGTACCCGCTATCATCATTGCTGCGTTTCGCGGTTATTCGTCAAAGGCATTGAATTTCTTGAATGCTACAACGTATGATATGTTTAAGCTCTTATTTAAAGCTTCAATATGAGAATATCCCGCTGAGGCAAACCTGGTATGCCAACAATATTGGTAGACTTTGGATGGGCTAGTCTCAGTGGATGATAAGATGTAATACGTATTATAACTAGAATTGTCGCCCATCGTTAACTTCAGTTGATCAAGTTCTGATATTGACGGCATATACCATCCAGTTTCGTTTCCGGAGTTAAGGTTCTCGATAATTCTGAATGCAGGATAATTATTCTCCCAATTTGGGACTGAATGGACTTTGTCGGTGTTAAACTCGCCATTTTCTTTAGATGTAGCTCCAGTGTTTATCTCCTGGGTTGACCATTGAGCATTACCGAGAACCATATACATAATTGGCGTGCCTGTTTTGAATAGGTCAATAGTTGCATATCCGTACTTGTCTCCTGTTTTCCACTTGGACTGTTTATATGTAAGTACAATAGGTTGTTTTCCTCCGGTTATTGTAACTTTGGCTGTGCGTGTAGTGCTTGTGTTGGGAATCATAACAGAGAATCTGTTCCCATTTTGATATATAGAGCACCAATCTGCATCTGATTTTATTTCGAAAGGTAGATTGCCGTTTATCGAGTAGTTGTATTGGTATGAGTCACGATCAATTTCGTAAATCTTTTCAGAATCGATTGTGCCATCAATCGAGCCTACGTAGAGAGTTCCGGCTGCTTGTTCAATTGTTACCTCTGATTTAATACTTGCTTTTTTCGCTTTAACAACAATTGTCGCACTTCGTGGGTCTACTGTTTTGTTTTCTGCTATGTTTGCGGTAAAAGAATCACCTTTATATGCAAGGGTTATCCATTCTTCAGAACAAAGTATTTCAAGCTCTTTAATGGGCGTTTTTATTTGAAATTGCATGTTTTGTGCGGCGTAACTAACGTGCATTGGCTTGCTAGTGGTAACCTCTATTGTTGCCGGCTTTTGCTTTATCAATAAGTTAAAATTTAAATCACCCTTTTCACCCTTTATTACAATTTTCGCAGTACGGCTGTCTGCCGTCTCATTGTCGGCTGCAGCGATGGTGTAGTAGGTATAAGCACCACTCTGTTTTGTCATTGTAGCTGTGCACCAAGAAGCGTTTGATGTTAGTTTGATGTTGCTGATGTTTGAGCGGACTTTGATATCCATTGTGTTGGAGAACTCGCTAACTACGATTGTACTACCGTCTTTAATCGTTTTTCCTGCCGAATTAAACACCTCGATGGTTGCCGGACTTTGTGTTATGCTGAAAGACATAGATGGCTCGTCGCTTTTCCCTTTTATAGAAACCTTCGCTGTGCGGTCATCTGCATTCTCGCTTGGTTCGATGGTTATGGTATAGAATTGAACATTGTCTCTTTCTTCAGGCTCTGAGATTGTAGCCCAGGGCGAGTCCGAAGTGACTTTTAAGCTCTTGTTGCTTGAATTGACACTGATTTTGATTGTTCCGCCTGTATTACCTATCTTCAAGATGTCGTTATCATTGATAGAAGCTCCGGTAGAAACATTCTTTACGGATACTGTTGCGCCTTTCTGTATCAGAGAGTGTTGTGCCGAAAGTTTGCCGTCCTTGGAGGAAACCGTGATTGAGGCGTTGCGCTCGGCACTATTGACATTAGCTGCGACTTTCACGAGGGCGTAGTATGTGCGGATAGAGGCGTTGTCGGCGCGGGAGTGAGTGGCCGGTTCGTTGCCAATCCAGCGTATTGAGTTGGCGATAGCCGCTGTGCGGCTCGAGCCGTCTACAAGCTCGACAGTAGCCCAGTCGGCGGACGACTTAACCATCAGGTCATTGAAATTGAGATTGGTCGTTATGGGAAGGCGGTACTCGGTGGCGTTAGCATCGATTTCTTTATTGGCTGCATCGTCCGGAATGGACAACATTGGCGCAACGCCGAGGCGCGTGATGGTTATCGTTGTAGACTTGTCGTAGTATGTTGTGGCGGTGACGGTCGCAGTCTCGGACTCGGTCGTGGTTGCCGGTTCAATATAGAATGTGATGGCGTTTGTTAGGACGCTATAATCAAGGGTGGAGCTTGGATACGGCCTTACCCAGCCTTTGTCGGACTTGACGGTAAATGGAATTATTGAATTGTTCTCGAAAACGACAGAAGCCTCACCGCCATCACTGCTTACGGATAGGCTTGTGTCGGATGGTTTCAATGCCTCGTCCTTGCCATAGAACGGCTTTTGGTATTTGATGTCCGCGCCAATAATTTCACCGGCAGAGTTTTGTGTATAATTGGTGACGTAGATGCGGTAAAAGGCGTCATAAGTACCCCATATATATCCGTTGCCCGGTGTGACTGCAACCTTAGAGACATACCCGGTCTTAGGAATGTACCCCACATTTCCTAAGCCTTTCATACCGCCGAGATCTACAATGATACCACCATTGGCATTGAAGTTGTCCGCACCATCTATGTATAGCCTGTCGTCGAGTTTGGTTTTGCTGTCTCCGACGGCGGCTTCGCTGCGCATTGAGAGTTTGACGGTGCCGGCGGGGTCGGCGACCTCTTTGTCGGGGTTTATGGGATTGGGGTTGTCCGGCTCGTCGCCGTTGCTGTCGCCGCAGGCGGGCAGCAGGCACAGGCATAGCATAGCAGCGCATGCCGTGTACCAAAGTCTTTTTAAGGCTTTCATAGAGTGTGAATGCGCGGCCGACAATCTCCTACGGCCACTGTGTATAGGGGGTGATGTTTGGGTATAAAAAAGGTGTGGAGATTGAAGTTACATCTTATTCCCATATCCAAGGCCTTGACGGAAGCTCATTCCTGTAAATAAGACATCAATCACCACACCTATGCGTATAACGGGTGCGTGCCTGTATGCACACACATGTATATGCAAAAATGCGGATGCCATTGTCTCTTATCTTTCAGGAATATATCTTAAACCGTCAAGTTTGGATATGGAAGATAATAGATAACTACATCTTTTTTGTATTGTATATGTTTTTTACAATCGCATAGCGACTGACGGACCGGTTCTCTTACCCATGTCCGTTGCAAAGGTATATAAAAAAGTTTAACAAAACAAAATTTTCACACGAAAAATTCTGGGGGGGGTAATTGACTGATTGTTAGTGTAATATGCTTTTGGGCGCAGGCCGGGCGTGTTTCCGGCCGGATGAAACGGTATGGTCCACGATTATTACACCCCCTGGACGGCATAAACAAAAGACGGCAGCCGAGCCGATGGGCGCGACTGCCGTCTTTTTGATGAGAAGATCAGGATTACTTGTTCAGCTGCTTGAGCAGTTCGGCTACAGCAGCCTCAATCTGGCGGTCACGACCCGTGACGACGTCCTCCGGAGAGTTGTAAACCTCGATGTCCGGGTCGAGTTGCCGGTTCTCGAGTGCATGACCGTTGCGGTCCAGCGAGGTCACCTGCGGGATGCCGAAGACGAGTGAGGGGTCGATCTGCGTTTCCCACCATACAGCCGTCATCGTGCCCGGTACGGGAGCGCCGACAATCTTGCCTATGCCAAGGGTCTTGTATACGTATGGTGTGCCGTGCGCGTCACTGTAATTGTACTCGTTGGTCAGCATTACCGAGGGCTTGGTCCATTGCGAGAACGGGTCGCTGCCGATATAGCGGCCGCGAGGCGCGTAGCGCACATATTCCTTGCCCGAGAGTAGCAGTGCCACATCGTTGTGCAACCATCCGCCGCCGTTGTAGCGTGTATCCACGATGACCGCTTCGCGATTGCGGTAGCGACCCAACAGCTCGCTGTATACTTCGCGGAAGCTGGGCGAGTCCATACCTTGGATGTGAACGTATCCTATGCGGCCGCCCGAGAGGCTGTCCACAAGTTGTTGGTTGCGCTCCACCCAGCGGTGGTAAAGCATTCCGGATTGTGCTCCGGCGCTGATGGCGCGGACGGTGACTGTGCGGTTCTTGCCGTCGACAGAGCGCACGGTCAGGCGCACCTTCTTATTCACCTTGCCTTGCAGCAGCAGGTTGTAGTCTGCATCTATGCCAATCTCGTTGCCGTTGATGGCTGTGATGACATCGCCCGGCTTTACATTGGCTTTGGCTGAAGCCAGAGGCGAGCGCGGCAGCACTTCGGCCACCTTCAGGCCCTCGCCATGGTAGTCCTCGTCATAGAATGCGCCAAGTACAGCCGTAGGCAGTGCCTTGGACGGCTCGAAATAGCGGCCTCCGGTGTGGCTGGCGTTGAGCTCGCCGAGAATTTCGCTGAGCATATCGGCGTAGTCGTAATTGTTGTTGATATGTGGTAGGAAGCGACGATAATCATTGCCGTAAGCATCCCAGTCTACGCCGTGTAGATTGACATCGTAGAACTTGTCGCGCACTTGCGAAAGCATATGATCGAAGATGTATTCGCGTTCCGCTGCCGGGTCGCGGTCGTACTCTGCCTCGAAGGACACGGTCTCCTCTTTGCCGTCTTTCAGCGACACTTTCTTGATGCCGCTTCCCGACAATACAAAGAGATTGTCGCCTTTGGCGTCATACTCAAAGCCGCCCGATACGCCCTTGGCCAGCAGGCGTGTCTCATCCTTGCGCAGGTCGCGCACATAGAGGTTGCCGCCGCCCTCGGTGGCCAAAGCCACGTAGTACAGCTTGTCGCCCTTGTCCGAGAGGTAGCTGTCGCCCATAGACGATGAGCGCTCGGTCAGACGCTTGGTGCGATATCGGCGGTTGGCAAAATCAAATACGTGCGGTTTGACAGGCTCGTCTTTCTTGTCGGCCTTGTCTTTCTTTGACTTTTTGTCTTTCTTATCCTTCTTTTCAGACTTCTCGGATTTGTCCGCCTTGTCATCCTTGTCTTCCTTCTCGGCATCTTCGACTAATGCGGCCTCCTCCTCGGTGCGGTTGATTTCCTCCCAAGCGCTCTCGTCCAGGGCCATGAATACCACATCACTTTGATTGCCCCAGCTGCCGTGGCTCTTCATGCCATATCGGCCGGTAGTATATATCAGTGCGCGGCCGCCCATGGCCCAGCGCGGGTTGCCATCGCTGTATCCGCTTTCGGTGAGGTCAATGACCTCCGAGCCGTCGGCACGTACAGCCGCGATGTCGGTGTTGTTCCATCCGCCTATGCCGATGTAATCGATGAGTAGCCATTGGCTGTCCGGATTCCAGACAAACGAAATATCGCCGTCCGAATAGCTGTAATTATACTTGCCGTCCAAGGCTGTAACGACCTTCTTCGTGGCTACATCGAGTACGCGCAGTGTCACGCGGTCTTCCAGGAACGCCACTTTTTTGCCGTCAGGGCTGAATACCGGTTGCTGAGCCGTGTTGCCTCCGGCGTACAACAATTTTTCTTCGATAGCGGTGGCGTAGGTAAAGTGCTTCTCCTTGCTGTCCTTGATGGTAGCGGTATACAGCGCCCATTTGCCATCGCGTTCCGAGTCATATACGATGGTGCGTCCGTCCTTGCTGAAGCTCAGACAGCGCTCCTGTCCCGGAGTGTCGGTGATGCGGCGCGTAGTGGCGTACTTCACCGAGGTCACGTATATGTCGCCGCGCATCACGAAGGCTACTTCCGAGCCGTCGGGGCTGACAGCGAGGTTGGTGGCGCCGTTGCTGCGTATCGATTTGTTCGGAGCACCGGCGTAATCGTCAGCAGCGATGGATATTTCCATCTTGGTCGGTGTCGGGGCACCGACGGCCATGGTATATATCTCGCCGTTCCAGCTGAAAGCCAATGTGCCATCGGTCGCGCGGCTGAGGCTGCGTACCGGATGGCGTGTGAAGGCTGTAACCTGTACCGGATCGCCGCCGTTGATGCTTCCGCGCCAGATGTTAAGCGTTCCGTCCGTTCCGCGTTCCGACAAGTATACGTAATTGTCCTTGCCATCCCATACGGGATTGTGGTCGTTGCCGTTGAAGGTGGTCAGGCGTGTGTACCGCCCATGGTCATCAAGCCATATATCGGCAGTGCCGGACGAGCGTTCGTGCTTGCGCAGCACGTCCTCATAGCTCTTCTTGTCCTGGTAGAGCATACGCCCCGAGGCGTCCACATCGACAGCGCCTACAGGGAACGGTAGCACCATATGCGGGCGAGCGCCGGCACGCAGAGGCACGCTGTACAGCTGTGCGCCTGTATACGAGCGTATTGTAGTGGATGGCATAATGCCGGCCGAAAACAGCATGGTGCTGTCGTTGAGAAAGCCTTTAGGTGTTTCAGAGCCTCCGGCGGTGGTGAGACGCACGGCACGTCCGCCCTGTGACGAAATTGCGTAAACGTCCATACCGGTGCCGTCGCGGTCACTGGCAAAGGCTATGGTTTTGCTGTCCGGACTCCATACAGGATAAGAGTCGTATGCCGGGTTGGAGGTGACGGCGCGAGCCTCACCTCCGGTGGCCGGAACGGTATAGATGTTGCCTTTGTAACTGAACGCTACGGTCTTGCCGTCCGGAGATATAGCCGGATGGTTGAGCCATAGCGGTGCCGAGTCACCGCCTGTGGTGGCATAGCCTTGCAAAGAGCATAAGGCTATGGCTGTGATAACGATTTTGTTCATAGTATATATTTTAGAAACTTGTATATAAGACGTTTGTCGTTGGCCAAATATAACACACGGGCCGTTGTTTTTGGCGTTAAATAATGCAAAAGGCAATGGTCGCACCATATATTGGACCGAAAGACACAAAAGACACGGCACCGCAGACAAGGTTAGCACAAGCCGACATGCAATGTTGCAGTGTAGCATAGTCATGTATGTAAGCTACGGCATTTTGTCTCGGCATGTTTTGTGTCGATATTGGATGTTAATCGCAAAATTAATCAAAAAAACGGACTATGGCTGTGGTACGGGCGAAAATGTGTATCTTTGTGTCATGGCTCATAAGGTAATGCGTACGATGATGACACCCTTGACCGTTTTAGGTAAGGGCATCTTGGGTTTTGTAGTGCCCGATACATGCTATGTGTGCGGTCGTCCGCTTAGGGGAGACGAAAGGGCTATATGTGCCCACTGTCTTATCGATCTGCCGCGCACGATGTTGCATTATGTGAAAGATGATGCTGTGCTCAACGGCCTGGCTACACAAGTACCTGTGGGACGTAGTGCCGCATGGATACACTATGAAAAAGGTACGAAGGTCGCCCGTTTGATTTTGACAATGAAATTTGGCAATAGACCCATGCTCGGAACGGAAATGGGACGAAAATTTGCGCGCGAACTTATGCCTACGGGTTTTTTCGGCGGTATGGATGTGATTATGCCCATACCATTGCATTGGAGCAGGCTGGTGAAACGCGGATACAATCAAACGGAATTCATAGCGCGTGGCATAAGCTCGGTCACCGGGTTGCCTATAGATGCAGGATTGCGTGCGGTACGCCGCCATCCGGCGCAGGCACGCAAGAATGTCGAACAACGCAAGGCTAACCTTGCCGGGACAATGGAATACAAAGGAGGCGAAGGTGCATTGTCAGGCCGACATGTCTTACTTATAGATGATATCGTCACCACCGGAGCAACCATGCGAGAGGCTGTACGTGCCTTGACGCAAGATAGCGGGGTGGGGCGCGTGAGCATTTTGTCGTTGGGCCGTGCACATTCCGTTAACGATTGACATCCGATATTGTATAGACAACCGAATTTACTTTTTTTATGAAAAAGAGAGTATATAACGTATTGTTAGTGTGTCTTTTTGCTATAACAAGTGTATTTGCGCAACCTTACGAACAGGAAGTGCGCGTCACCAATCACTCGGCGAGCATTGTACTTGCCGGGACGCTGACCACACCCCCTTCGCCCAAGGCCGTATGTGTCCTTGTTACCGGAAGTGGAGCTCAAGATAGGGATGAAACGCTTTTGGGCCATAAACCATTTAAAGTTTTGGCAGACAGTCTTGCCGGCCGTGGATATGCGGTGCTACGCATGGATGATCGTGGTACCGGCGCCAGTGAAGGTGACTTTTCCGGGTCCACGGTGGATGATTTTGTGACAGATATTGCTTCCGGAGTTGGGTATGTCGACTCGCTTTTCAGCACAATTCCGATATGTGTTATCGGTCATTCGGAAGGTGGAGGTATTGCCATACGGCTTGGGGCATCAGACGAACGTGTGGATATGATTGTTACGTTGGCTGCACCTGCATGGCGCGGCGATTCGATAATAATGTCGCAATGTCGTGAGATGGCCGTACGTATGCTCGGGCATTGGGATGGTGAAGCGCTGCAACGCCAATTGCTTGATATAGCCATGAGTGATGCGTCCGAGCCGAGCGTTAGAATGTCCTTGCAATATGTTATAATGACATTACCTGAAGCATCCGTTCCGCAGGTACGCAAACGGCTGTTTGCCTCTGTGGATCAAATGTCTACGCCATACTATCGGCGGATGCTCCGCTACGACCCGATGCCTGATATGGAGAAAGTCAAATGTCCATGGCTTGCGCTCAACGGTGACCGCGATGTGCAGGTGTTGTGTGCCAATCTCGATACCATAGCAGCACATGCACCCCAAGCCGATACGATGACCATGGCCGGCCATAATCATCTGTTTCAGCATAGCTTATCCGGGATGCCGGACGAGTATGCGTCATTGCCTGAAGACATATCCATCGAGACTTTGAATGCGATAATAGCTTGGCTTGATGCCCATATTATGGGATTATAGGCGTATCCCATTACGGCAGAATATCCCAACCAGAAATAACACGCAAAACGAGGCGAGTTTTCAAGACTCGCCTCGCTTTCTTATGAGTAACTAATTGATGGCAACTCTTTCGAGTTCCGGAATATTATTCCTCTTGGTTCTTTTCGGCGTATTCTTTGAGCAGTTTCTCCTGAACGTCTGCCGGGACGAGTTCGTAGGAGGCAAACTTCATGGTGAACGACGAGCGTCCGCCGGTGATGGAGCTGAGTTCGGTGGAGTAGTTGGCCATTTCCTTGAGAGGCACCTTAGCCTGGATTTTCTCCAAACCATTTTCGCTGGACATGCCCATGATGATGGCGCGGTGTCCTTGCAGGCCGCTCATGACATCGCCCATGACATCACCCGGAACGAGGACTTCGACATCGTAAACCGGTTCGAGAACTTTTGGATTGGCGTTGCGGAATGCTTGCGAGAAAGCGTTACGTCCGGCCAGACGGAACGAGATTTCGTTAGAGTCCACCGGGTGCATTTTGCCGTCATATATACATACACGCACATCGCGAGCGTATGAGCCGGTCAGAGGACCTTGCTCCATGCGGTCCATAAGACCTTTGACTATGGCCGGGATGAAGCGCGCATCGATAGCGCCGCCGACGATGCAGTTGCACACAACGAGTTTACCGCCCCATTGCAGCGGAATCTCCTGAGTGTCGCGAACATTCATCTTGAATTCCTGATTGCCGAAGCGATAGGTGTCCGGAGCAGGCATACCTTCGGCATAGGGCTCGATGATGATATGCACCTCGCCAAACTGACCGGCGCCGCCGGATTGTTTTTTGTGGCGGTAGTCAGCGCGTGCGGCCTTGGTGATGGTCTCGCGATAGGGAATCTTGGGTTCCTCGAAGATGATGGGCATTTTGTCGTTGTTCTCAACGCGCCATTTAAGCGTGCGTAGGTGGAATTCGCCTTGACCGGAGAGTATTGTTTGTTTCAGTTCTTTGGATTGCTCGACAACCCATGTCGGATCCTCCTCGTGCATACGAGTGAGGATGGCGCTTAGTTTTTCGCTGTCGCTCTCGGTGACTGGGCGTACTGCGCGCTGATACTTCGGCGCGGGATATTTGATGAAATCGAACTCGTAATCGCAACCCTTTTCGTTGAGGGTATTGCCTGTGCGTACGTCTTTGAGCTTCACGGTGGCGCCTATGTCACCTGCCTTGAGTTCGTCTACGGCGGTCTTGATTTGACCGCATACGCAGTATATCTGAGCCAGACGTTCCTTGGTGCCGCGAGTGACGTTGTCGAGATCAGCTCCGGCTTTCAGTGTTCCGGACATAACTTTGAAGTACGACACTTCACCTATGTGCGGTTCGACGGTAGTCTTGAACATGAATACGCTCAGCGGGCCGTTGCTGTCCGGCTTGACTTCTTCGCCTGCTGTATTGAGCGGAGCGGGCATATCCTCTACGAAAGGCACAACGTTGCCCAGGAATTCCATCATGCGGCGTACACCCATGTCTTTGGCAGCGCTGACGCAGAATACCGGGAACATGGAGCGTGTAATCAAGCCCTTGCGGATACCTTCACGCAATTCGTCTTCGCTGAGGCATTCGGTCTCAAAGAATTTTTCCATAAGAGCTTCATCGTTTTCGGCGGCAGCCTCCACGAGAGCATGATGCAATTCCTTGGCCTTGTCCATTTCTTCGGCGGGTATTTCTTCGATGGTTGGAACGCCGCCATCGGGGCCCCACGAATACTTTTTCATCAGCAGGACGTCAATCATGGCGTTGAAGCCCGGGCCGCATTGCAGCGGGTACTGAATGGCGACAATCTTCGGGCCGAAGACTTCGCGCATCTGCTCCATGACGTTGTCGTAGTCGGCTTTTTCTCCGTCAAGTTGGTTGAGTGCGAAGATTACGGGTTTGTTTACACCGGCAGTGGTGCGGAAGATGTTTTGTGTGCCTACTTCTACGCCGTATTGGGCGTTGACAACGATAAGGCCTGTGTCTGTGACGTTGAGTGCCGTTACGGCATTGCCTACGAAGTCGTCAGCTCCCGGGCAGTCGATGACGTTGAGCTTCTTGCCAAGGAACTCGGCATATATCACGGTGGAGAACACGGAGGATCCGTATTCCTTCTCTACCGGGAAGTAGTCGCATACGGTGTTCTTTGTTTCGACTGTGCCGCGGCGTTTTATCACTCCACACTCGAAGAGCATAGCTTCTGCGAGTGTGGTTTTCCCGGATCCCTTGCTGCCCAGCAAGGAGATGTTTTTAATTTCGTTGGTTTGATATACCTTCATGTTATTAGGTGGTTTTTAGATAATACAATGTTATTGGTAAAAAAACTGGGCGCAATTTACGCACTTTTCTTTGATTTGAATGTACGCTTCGGTATGTTACGCAACATGTTTTTAACTTTTTGAAACACTTTGCCGAGTATACACATCTTTTAATAATGGCTAATATGTTTGAAGTTGTGATAGCTGTCGGAAAACGCTTACGAAGTCGGACGTTGTTGAAATTCAGTTGGTGACGGCATCGCAAAATATAACGAGCGCGCCATGCGTAGTGAAGATGTGCAAAAAAAGCATAAAAACAAAGGGCAAGTGTTTGTGACTGAAAAAATATGCTTACCTTTGATTAAACGTTAGAAAGCATTTGTTGTCTAAGCATTAAGACGACGAAGAAAAGACGTTTACAATACAGTTTAACAATATATCAACAATCAAAAACGAGCAAGCATGATGAAGTACAACGATTTCTTGGGCGGACTGGTGGCCTTGGCATTCGTATCGATGCCGCTGATGGCTGTGTCGCAGGACTTCGAGGACGACATCTACTATAATCCCTCGAAGGAAAAGACGACCAAGTCCCAAAAAAGTACGGCGCCTATTCGGTATGTGCCTACGCAGGACTATCCCGCAGCTGATACATATAATTACAGCAGTGCATCCACGCGCGATGTGGACGAGTACAACCGTCGTTATGCCACAACGGCAGATACAACGGCACGAGACAGCGCATACATCTCGGACAACTTTGCCTACACGCGTCGCATCGAGCGTTTTCATAATCCGGATGTTGTTGCAGCATCGGGTGATGATCAACTGATAGATTACTATTATTCGCAGCCATCCGAGACTTCCTCGGTCAATATATACGTAAATGCAGACCCGTATTTGGGTTGGGGCATATATCCGTATTATGGCTACTACGGCTATCGTCCGTATTATTCGTACTATAATCCGTGGTATAGCTGGAGATGGACCTTTGACCCTTGGTATTGGGGCTCATCTTGGACCTGGGGTTATGATCCGTATTGGTATGGAGGATGGGGCTATCCCTATTGGGCATGGAGTTCTCCATGTCCGCCGCATCACCATCATCACGGCTATGGACCCGGTTCGTCATGGTATCCGTCTTCGCCCGGGTCTTATAGACCTCACGGTACGGCATCTGCCGGAAGCACCTCGAGTCGCCGCCCTGGCTCGACGTACAGCGGGTACTCGCCTTCCGGAAGTGGAATGTCACGTCCCGGCAATATGGGCCGTGGCCGTGGCAATACCACTGCCACAACACCATCGACATCTACGCGCTCCGACGGATATGCTCCGTCATCCACAGGCTCGCGTCCCTCGACAGGATATAGCGGCGGAAGCTCTCGCGGACGTTATGGCAATAGCTCTTCGTCCACCGAAAGCCGTCGCAGCACTTACACACCTTCACGCAGTTCGTCCTCATCAAGCAGCAACCGTGGGTCGTATAGCAGCGGTAGTCGAGGCGGGTCGTATAGCAGCGGTAGTCGAGGCGGATCGTATGGTGGTGGTAGCCATGGTGGAGGCGGAGGTGGAGGCCGTGGTCGTCGTTGATAAGGCTATAGGCAACAGTCTCCATATCTAATGAACAATAAAACAGAAAAATACATCCAGAACATGAAACGTCTCATTATTCCGGCTCTTATCGCTGTCTTGGGGATTCCTACGGTCTTAGGCCAAAGCTCCATTGACGCGTTGCAGCTTACGAGCAGTGACTTCAAAGGTACGGCACGCTTTATGGGTATGGGCGGTGCATTTACCGCACTCGGTGGCGACCTGTCGACATTGACCCAAAACCCGGCCGGTATCGGTATTTATCGACACAGCGAGATAGGTGCCACTCTCGATATCAATTTTCAAAAATCAGCTACATCATCGGCAAGTAATTCTTATTCGGCAACGCAGACTAAGGCATATTGCAACAATTTCGGATATGTAGGCGTCATACGCCTTGACGGACTGTTGCAGTCGTTCAATTGGGGTGCTACGTATAACCGTGTAACCTCTTTTGACCGCAAAACTTCCGGATATGTTGTGCCGACCAATACTTCGCTGTCCAACTACATAGCCTCATTTACGGGTGGCATAAATCCTGACGAGTTGAATTTCAGCAGTACATACAACCCCTATCGCGACAGTAGCCACGACTGGCTGAGTATATTGGCGTATAACACCTATATGATAAGCTCGTCGGATGCGCAAGGTCGGTCCTATCGGGGATTGTTCCAAACCGGTACCACCGGAGACGCCGAAACAACATTGCTCGAGCGTGGATATTTGGATGAATACAGCTTCAATTTTGGTGGCAATTTTTCCAATTTGGTGTATTGGGGCTTGTCCGTAGGAGTGACAGACCTCAGCTACACTCGCGAAGTATGGTATTCAGAGTCTATGGAGAATGCTTCGGTATATGATGCTGCATCACAGAATAACGTCAACGGCAATGCCGGTATCAACTTGAACAACTACAAACACATCAATGGTTCCGGCTGGAATCTCAAGGCCGGTGTCATTGTTCGTCCTACCAACGAATTCCGTTTCGGTTTTGCAGTGCATACCCCCACTTGGTACTCATTGGAACACTCATACTATGGCATAGCCAGCTACAGCTACTTGAATACTAGCATTGTAGAAGGAAAGGACAATCCGTTGTCCGGATCTGAGTATACCGATAACGCCGGCTTTGACTGGAAACTGCGCTCACCATGGCGTCTGATGGCAGGTGTAGGATTCGTGGGTAGCGACTTCATCATCAGCGCCGACTACGAATACGTTGCATATCCTGATATGAATGTACAGACAGCCGGATACGACAACTGGGGTTACATCACAGGGTATTATGACAATATAGGTGTCAATGAAGACATCAAGACATATACGCAGGGCGCAAATATCGTGCGTGTAGGAGCAGAATATCGTCTCTTGCCTTCGTTGAGCCTGCGTGCCGGTTACAAATGCTCGATGTCAAACATTAAAGACGATGTGCGCAAAGGCTCTGCTATGGTTGTTACCAGTGGTACAGATCCGTCCTTCTCATTCAATAAAACCACGCAAAATATTTCGGTAGGTATTGGATATCGTTACAAATCATGGTACTTGGACGGCGCCTATGTGCACACCAATCGCAAAGGCACGTTGCATGCATATACTGATTTCAACGGATACAGGGCTCCGAAATATGATGTGACAGACAACGATAATCAGATAGTACTATCTATGGGTTTCAAGTTCTGACGCAAAACATAGACAGACATTATATAATATAAAAGATGGGGCGACCAAGTGTTGCCCTCATCATTACATATAAGAGTATAAGAGATTATAGGAGTATTTATTAGCCCTTGTTATGCTACATAGTTGTCAGTGCCTCGACACCGTCTACCCGGCCGAAGTCTACGAGACTGAAGTCGAAGCGCTGGCTGCACTTGAGGCTTACGACATCAACAACTGCTGCGACTGCATCGTTAATGGTGATGCCGATGATATTCTCATGGTGTGGGTATCGGTCGCCCGTTGCGACTACAACCCCGAGGATATCGATGGCGAACTGGATGCCTGTGCGCTGCTTTCGGAAGCGGAAAAAACCACCAATGTGTACACGAAGGAGTTCGTGCTTGGCGCTGACGAGGAGTGGGGCACAGATTACTATAATGAGGACTACCGCATCGGGGCTCACCCCTTTACCGATGCCGAAATCAAGGAGGGCAAAGGCGCGTCTATGACGCTGACCGATGCTGCCGGCAAGGTCATCAAGTCTGAGACCTATACTCGGAAGCCCGGCTGCTCGACTTGGTCGACCGCTATCGGGCGCACTACTCGCAAGGCCGTAGGCCTGGCCATTGCTCAAGCTCGCAACGCCGCAGGTCTTTCGGTTCGCGACCTCGCCGACCGCTGTGGTCTTGATGCCGGTCACCTCTGCCGTATCGAAAACGGACGCATGAACGTAACCATCGACACGGTCGCCAAAATCTGCGAAGCGCTCGGTCTGCGTCTTGAAGCGGTGTCGGCTTCTGAAACGAAATAAAATAACGAAACAGCTACACTTATGATAGATTATCTTAAAATCGCAAGAGAGTTCGCTGCGAAGCAAAGGTGTGATATTATACAGCCCTCTGCCGAGCGTAATGGTTACAAATATTTTCGCCTTGACTTTACCGGTCGCCCTCGTTATACCGGGCTTCCGTATATCATAAAAATCAGCCCATCAGGAAAGGTTCAACAGGTAGTTGATTTTGATGAGATTTTTTGGGCGAATGACCGCCGCACTATAACGGGCGAGCAATCTGTCTGAAAATGTCGGGACGCAAAAGGAGTTTATCAACCTTTAGCACCTCGAAATATTCAACACTTTTTAAGGCGTATTCTTCGAGTTTGAGGAATGCGCCATTTTGTGCATCGTAAAACATAATGCGTCCGTCAGAGAGACGCTCCGCCGTTATTACGTGACCATTGTTACCAGGCATATTTATGCCAATGTGGTAGCGTCCTATTGCTTTCGTCGCTGTATCAACTTTGCCAAACATATCGTCAAAAGATTTTCCACGGAGTACTGTCGGCTTTGGCGTCTTACCTGTTTTGGGATGTTGCCAAATACTTTCAAAGTGTTCGCCGAGTTCATAAGATACACTGCCCTTTCTATCGTCATAGCCGAGTGCCGTAACATTCAGCCCTCGCAATCTTGCTTCGTGAACGGCGACAGCTGCTTGGCAATTAGTGGCATATTCATTACTCTGTCCCCAAGAGATATTGGCTCGTCCTTCATCGGCATCGAAGAATGCCATAGGTTTCGGTGGTGTCTTTATGCCGAATTCTTTTGCGATTTCCTCTGTGTTCTGCATGACTTCTTCCGTCAGCGTTGCGGCCGGCATATTCTCGTAAACCTTGAATGCTGCTCGTGTCGCTGTCCGTCCGAGCTTTGTGCCTGTAACTGCACCCACGCCATTATAACGAGACATCCTTATGCCGGTATACTTAGCGTTGTCGTGAATGAAGTACGGCAGCGAGTGGCCGTTGGCGATGCGGTCGCGGTTATTCTCCACCCAGTTTTTGAATGCTTCGGGCGTATCGGTGACGGCGTTGGCGCTGTCCGCCGACGGCTGCCTGCCGTCAAGGATGCGCTTGGTGTCGCGTGCCATCTCCTCCTCGGTCTTGAGGATGGTGACGGCGTGGCAGCGGCAATGCGGATGCCAGCCCGTAAACTTGAAGTCTTTTGGGTATCGTCCTGCGAGGGTGTCGCAGATATCCGTGAGCGTGCGCACCGCGTTGGCCTTGGGCGTTCCGTCGGCACGCATTTGCCCCGGCAAGTCCGAGGTCTTTTCGCCCGGTTGGAGGCGGATGGTGTGGTTGTTGCTCAGTACGATTTCGATGCCGACAACGAAGTCCATTTTTTGCCAGCGCAGGTGGTCGGCGGTGCGATACGCGATATTGGTTTCGGTTGCGGCGAGGCGCCGTGCGTTCATATACGAGCTGCGGTACACTCCGCGTCCCGGGTGGAAGTCTTTGGCTGCTTGGGAAAGTTTGAGCAGGCCGTGTTCGTCTCGCACTCGGCGGAATAGCTTATCGGGATGCTGCAAATATTGGCGCAGGTCGCGCGTCATGGCTGCGGCGCTCTTGCCCGAACGGATGCCGAGGTCGAGTCCCAGTTCGATTTCATTTTCTCAGAAATTAGTACTAACTTCGCAGTATCAAAAGCGGCTATCAGCGTACGTTTGTTTTTTGTTCGAGTGCGTCTGTTTTGCCAACTTTCTTTATGGCTCAAAAGAAAAACCCAAAGCCATTATCCAAGGCACATAGAGACAAAGTTCCGTCTCAGACGGCAGGAGAGACAGTGATAACAAATGCCTCTGCCATAGACTTGTCTAATCCTCAGTTCCAAAATGTTTGGAACTTGTTGCGCTATACCCGTAATTCAATATTTCTTACCGGTAAGGCAGGGACAGGTAAATCTACATTTCTGAGATATATCATAGCTAATATCAAGAAGAAGTCGGTGGTCCTTGCACCTACGGGGATAGCGGCCGTCAATGTTGGAGGGCAGACTATGCATTCGTTTTTCAAACTTCCTTTTAAGCCTCTGCTGCCTGAAGACCCGGACTTTGCAATCAATGTTTTGCGCAAGAGGATGAAGTATTCGTCCACCTTTGTCAAGCTGTTACGCAATCTCGACCTAATAGTGATAGACGAGGTGTCAATGGTACGTGCCGACATCGTTGACTTTATAGACAAAGTTTTGCGTGTCTATACAGGCAACATGCGCCTGCCTTTCGGTGGCAAGCAGATGCTTTTTGTCGGTGATATGTTCCAACTTGAACCGGTGGTTAAGGGCGAAGCCCGAGATATGTTGGCTAGATATTATGACACGCCGTACTTCTTTAATGCCAAGGTTTTCCATGAAATGTCGTTGGTTTCCATAGAGCTTCGTAAGGTTTATCGACAGACAGATTCACATTTTGTAAGTATGCTGGACCGCATACGTGGCGGAAGTCCGTTAAAGAGCGATATAGACGAGCTTAATTCGCATTTGTGCACGGATGGAATCGGCGACTCGGCGTTTACAATGACCATAGCTACGCGCCGCGAAATGGTGGACAATATCAACGAAAGCCATCTAAACGAGCTGAAATCTAAAGAAGAAACATACAAAGGTTCAATCGAAGGCGAATATCCGATGGATTCGCTACCTACGGATCTGGAATTGCGACTTAAAGTCGGTGCACAGGTTGTCTTTATAAAGAATGATGCCGATCATCGATGGGTCAACGGGACAATAGCCGTAGTGCGCGAATGCCGGGATGACTGTATAATTGTCAGTACGGAGAGCGAGCCTTTTTTGCAGGTTGTGCGCGAACGATGGTCCAACATCCGTTATGCGTACAATGAAGAAAAACATACGATAGACGAAGTCGAGCTTGGAGCTTTCACCCAATTTCCACTGAAATTGGCATGGGCTCTCACAATACATAAAAGCCAGGGATTGACATTTGACAATGTAATAATCGACATAGGGCGCGGAGCGTTTACCGGAGGCCAGACATACGTAGCGCTAAGTCGATGTCGAACACTCGAAGGCATTAGTCTGAGAAGCACCATCAATGCTCGCGATGTGTATGTCGATGAGAATATACGTCGTTTTGCCTCTTGTTTCAACGACTCCTCAGCGATAGACAAAGCCTTGGAGCAGTCGCGTGCCGACAGTTTGTATGAAGAGGCCGCACGTGCATGGAAAGAACATAAAACAGACGAGGCTGTCGATGCTTTTTGTGCTGCTTCGGCTCTGCGTAACGAGACCGATAAACGGGCCGTCGTGCGACTTCTTCGTATCAAATTGAGTGAGATTGATCGTCTGCGAAGCGAGATTGCGCAGAATAAAAAAAGTCTTGAGGATGCACAAAACAAATTGGATAAGGTTGCAGCACAGTATGTGACCTTGGGCCAAGAGTGTAGAGACGAGGCCTGGGATCACAATGCAGCTTTGGCCAATTATGACCGCGCACTTGAGATGTCACCGGACTATTATCCTGCCGTTTTGGCCAAGGGGATGCTGCTTTCGGATATGGAACGTAACGATGAGGCCCATATAGTATTGCTTCATGCGATAGAGCTTTCCCCGATAGATTTTAAGCCGTTTATGGCACTTGGCGACATAGAATACGGAGAGGGCGATCTTGCGGCGGCAATGGGGTACTATTTGCATGTCGTTGAGCTAAACGACTCGTATATTCCTGCATATACTTGTATTGCCGAAATATATCGCAAATTAGGCGATGAGGAAGAAGCCGCCCAAACCGAAGCAATCATACGACGACTTAAGCAGCAGAAGAAAAAGCAAAAGTAGTGTTCTTCGAATGTATTGTGGATGGAGTGGGCTGACTGATAGTAGTGTTGAGAAGAAATGGCCGATGAGATGGAGGCGTATGCCTGCAACTCAAATGATAGCGCTCCAATTCTGTCTATATAAAGTTACTGGCGGCGATGCGAGGCAATGCCAAGTTCGCCAAGAGTGCGTATGCGTGCGGTAATAGACCTCGGCGCATCGGATGTGGCATGTGTGTTTAGTGACTGCCATGCGGCCAGCGCCTGGTTTAAAGCTTTGCCAACGGCCGATATGTCGCCGAGTATTCGTTGAAGGTCTTCGAGTACAAGAGTGCCTACGCGTATAATCTCCTGTTGTTGCTTGGTCCGTCGTTCGGCACGCCATTGCATCTCTACTATTTGAAGAATGGCCAAGAGCAACGCCGGAGATGCCGGCACGACACGCTTATTATATGCGTATTCGTAGATAGTGGCGTCTGCGGCTGTTGCTGTGGCAAGAGCATCATCATTCGGCATGAAAAGTATGACGAACTCGGGAGAACCTTCCACTCGGGCATCATAGTGCTTTGATGCAAGGTTATCTATTTGACGGCGCACCGATGCAACGTGTTCGCGCAGACATTGTGCCTTGTCTTCGTTGGTTTGAGCCTCAAGATATTTAATATATGCTGTGATTGAAGTTTTGGCATCGATGACGACATTGCGGTTGCCGGGAAGATGGACTATGGCGTCCGGGCGTCGCGTAGTGTCTGCCGTCTCGTCTGCGGCGACAACACACTGCAGGTCATAGTCGCGGCCACGGACCATACCGGTCGCCGCAAGAATGTTGCCTAACAGAACTTCGCCCCAGCGTCCTTGAGTGTTGTTATTGCCCGAAATGTTCCGGTTGAGGTCGCGTGTTTGGCGTTCGACATCGCGTGTCGCAGCGAGAATGTCGTTGATGTTCCGGCGTGTGGTATTGTCCGCGTCTCGTTGTTCCTGGATGAAGGCGGCCATGTTTGATCCCAAAGTTTCGATTCGGCCGCGCAAAGGTTCGACGACTTGGCGCATGTCGTCCACGGCGGCGCCGCGTTGCTGTTCGCGTGAAAGTGATGTTAGGGCGTTTTCGGCACGTTCGGCACGTTCGGCGGCTTCGTGTGCACGTGTGCGCCACATCGAAAGACGTGAAGACTGTATGATGGCTGTCACGATTATGGTGGCACATAAAATGCCAAGAATAATTACAGCGATGTCCATGTCGGTAATTTGGAGCTGATTGTCGAGGTGTATTGATGTAATGTCTGTGTGCACATATTTTTGCGTGAAGGTCTCCGCCGACTGCTGCCGTGGAGACCTTTACGCCTATATCTGTGTATATTATTGTACGGGTGAAAAAACTATTGTTCCTTCTTTGGCTTCCATGGAAAATAGAGCCTTGACCAAGGTTTGATTTCTGTTGATATATGCTTCGACTTTGTTTTTGTCGACACTCTCGGAGTAGACACGACCACTGCTATTGCTGTCTTTTCTTACGATATTTCCCTTAGTATCAACAACATTCTTGTCTGTTTGGTAGGTGAATAGAAATGTATATTTATCCTTATTCAGTGGCGCGTCTTTCTTGAATGAACTCTTCACGATAATACCTCCTATACAGGGGAAATCGCTGTAAGTTATAGTCTTGGTCCACGGCGAAGTCGTAACTGCTTCGGTTTTTTCCTCACCGCCCAGGATGTATGATACGGTGATGTCTGTTACGGAAAGAAGATCATCGTTGGCGGTGATCTCTATTGTATAGTCCACATGGTGGTCTGTTCTCTCAGGTGCATCGTCATTGCAAGAGACTATGCCAATGCCGAGCAAAAGAGACAGAGATACGATAATAGGTTTAATCATATTCGTATTTGAATGTTATTGTATGGCGGCAAGACCGCCTTTTGCAGTTTCTTTATATATGGAAGGCAAATCGTGTCCGGTTTGCTTCATTACTTCGACGATGCGGTCAAACGACACACTGTGCTGTCCGTCCGATATGGCTGCGTACAGATTGGCATCCAGCGCTCGGGCGGCAGCATAGGCGTTTCGTTCGATGCATGGTATTTGAACCAGCCCACATACGGGATCGCATGTCAGGCCAAGGTGGTGCTCAAGGCCCATTTCGGCCGAGTACTCGATTTGGGCCGGTGTCCCGCCAAACAGTTGGGATGCTGCTGCCGCAGCCATAGCGCAGGCTACACCCACTTCTCCTTGACAGCCCACTTCGGCACCGGAGATGGAGGCGTTGTGTCGTACCACAGCTCCGAAGAGGCCGGCGGTAGCCAATGCTCGCAGTATGCGTTGGCGGCTGAAATCTTTGGATGTATGCAGATGATACAGCACGGCAGGCACTATACCGCACGAACCGCATGTGGGTGCTGTTACAATTTTGCCGCCGGCGGCATTTTCTTCGCTTACCGCCAATGCGTAGGCGTATACCAAGCCTCGACTTTTCAGCGAACTTGTGTAGCCGGCAGCATGCACATAGTAACTGACAGCCTTGCGTCTGACACCTAAACCTCCTGGAAGTACGCCTTCGGCTTCGATGCCGCGCTTTACTGAATCGACCATGACATCCCAAACATTTTCGAGATAATCCCAGATGTTCGGGCCTTCGCATTGTTCGACATATTCCCAGAAACTATGTCCGGAGGCCTCGCACCATTGCAAAATTTGTCCAATAGTGTCCATTCCGTAGATGTCCCGTGCAATGTCCGGATCAAGGGGTTGTCCTTCTTCGACAACTTCTCCGCCGCCGATGCTGTACATGGTGCGTGTCGGGCATAGGGCTGCGCCTTTGGCATCCAGAGCCTCGAAGGCCATGGCATTGGTGTGAAAAGGCAATACGATGTCTGGCTTCCAAACGATGCTTGTATGCGCTACCGGAGCCAATACGTCCAATATTGCCTTGTCTGTAAGGTGGCCTCGTCCGGTGGCGGCCAAAGAGCCATACAATGTTACGCGGAATGATGCCGGATGTAACGAATCGACACTGCTTAGAAAGGCCGTGGCGGCGTTGCGTGGCCCCATAGTGTGGGACGATGACGGCCCGTATCCAATTTTGTATATGGTTTTGATGGTCTCCATCGGAAGAATGGTTATCGGCGCTTTTTTTAGATGCGATCCAGGACTGTAGCTACGAGGTCATGGATACCGCCCTTATAGTTGGGATTGGCATCTTCGTTGAACCGGTTTGCTATAATCGAGCATACCGTCATGCAGCGATGTCCCATGAGGCGACCCAAGCCTTGCAGGGGTGCGGATTCCATCTCATAGTTGGTGATTTTGCGACCATTGTAACGGAAACTTTCGATACGATGGTTGAGATCCGGGTTGGCGAGTGGAAGACGTACTTCGCGTCCCTGCGGGCCATAGAAGCCGACAGCCGAGATTGTGTTACCGCGAACCATGTCATCGCGTCCGATTTGTTCGACAAGCGATGCGTTGGCATCAACGACATAGGGATTTGCCCAAGAGGGATTCCATCCGACGTGTTCGCAGAAAGCTTTCTCGAAATCGAGATCGGCAACGGAATTGCGACCTGCATAGTAGTTGAGTACTCCGTCAAAGCCTATGGATTTTTCGGCAATGACAGGGGTGCCCAAAGATAGCTCGGGCTGTAGGGCGCCGCTGGTTCCAATGCGTACCATTGTAAGCTGGCGATGTGTTTCCTTAACTTCACGTGTGGTAAAGTCTACGTTAGCCAAAGCGTCAAGCTCGGTGATGACAATGTCTATGTTGTCCGGGCCGATGCCGTGGCTTATGCACATGATGGGCTTGCCACGGTAGGTGCCGCCGATTGTATGGAATTCGCGCGACTGGACTTCGAAGTCCTTTGTATCAAAGAACCCGGCAATCATGTCCACGCGGCTCGGGTCGCCGCACATAATAATGCGGTCGGTAAGCTGTTCGGGATGTAGGTGGATGTGGAAGGCGGTTCCATCGCTGTTGATGATAAACTCGCTTGGGGGTATGATTTTCTTTGTCATAGGGGTATTTGTTTATGTTGTATGTGTTTCTGATATGTTCTTTTTAAATAATATAAGATGACAGGTGCTCAATGTGATGCGCTGTATCCGCCGGCAGGGGTTGATGCCACACAGCCCATAAGCTCGAGTTGAAATAATGCGTCTTGCACATCTGCCAGAGACATGGATACTGCGGATGCAATTTGCACAGGTAGGCTGTCGGCGTTAGCGTCCAAATATCTGACTATACATAGCTGTTCATCGGTAAGGTCCAGCGGGAATTGCTTCTGCTGAGGTACTTTGCTGTGGGCCCAGCCTAAGTATTCGGCCAAATCACATGGCTCAGTGAGTATGTGTGCACCATTGGTGCTTATAAGTTTGTTGCATCCGCGGCTGTATGGGTCGGTGATACGGCCGGGTAGCGCAAAAACCTCTCTATCGTACGAGTTGGCAAGGCTTGCAGTGGTCATTGACCCACCTTTTCGGTCGCTTTCCATTACCAATAGGCAGTCACACATTCCGGCAACAATACGGTTACGAGCCAAAAATAAAGACGGATTGGTGTGGCTTTCGAAATCGTATTCGGTGAGTACTGCGCCGCCGTTCTGGATCATCTTAACCGCCACGGGGCGGTGTGTCTCTGGATATATACGGTCCAAGGGCACAGCGCTGACAGCTACAGTAGGGATACCGGAGTCAAGAGCTGCGCGATGTGCCGCCACATCGATACCGTATGCCAAGCCGCTCACGACAACCAAGTTCGGAACCATTGAGGCCAGTTCGGAAACGAATCTCGATGCAGAAGATATACCATATGATGTTGCACGGCGTGTACCTACCACCGAAATTATATGGCTTGCATTCAGGTCTGTGTCTCCGGCTATAAATAGGCCCAAAGGAGCATCGGCACAATTGGCCAAACGGCGAGGAAATCGACTGTCTGAGTAATATATGAAGTCAACGTTTATTTTGTCGGCATGTCTGGCTTGACGTAAAGCTCGTTCGAGCAATGCACGGCGATAACCATCGTCCAGTATTGGTGAACGAGCGTTCATTGTCTTTTGGAGTTCGGCCTCGGACATTCCGAAAAAGCGACGTTCATCGCCTACTTTATCGAGTATCTGCGTTCCCAATGAAAAGTTATTACCTTTCAGTCTCGCAAAGGCGATATGTAGTACGAGGTCATCGTAGCTTTCGACGTTGGGCATTCGCTTAGGATACTTTAGATGGTTCAATATATTTGC
>ERZ1031078.83-NODE-83-length-29542-cov-9.012073_pt1 | contig 29542 bp, 24 predicted proteins | sample MGYA00518179_ERZ1031078 | MGnify/ENA primary metagenome ERZ1031078 (study PRJEB33719, sample SAMN04261274) | wastewater metagenome | biome: rural village; feature: human; material: feces | host: Homo sapiens | place: El Salvador | collected 2014-01-14 ... | reverse complement strand
CCTTGTGCTCCTGCTTGTGTTCCTGCTTGGGCTCGTTCTTAGCCGGGCCGGAGAACGCCTTGATCTCCACGCCGCCGCGGATGACCGCGCCCTTGACCACCGCCAGCGTACCCGTCACCAGGCCGCCGCTGATCTGAGCCTTCTCCTCCAGGGTAGTGCCGCCGGTGATCTCCAGATCGCCGTTGACCTTACCGGCGCACAGCAGCTCCTTGGCGTTGATGTTACCCGTCACCTGAGAATCCTCGCTGACGGTAACGGTGCCCGTGACCTTTACATCACCGGTCAGCGTACAGCCGATGAGGTTCAGGCTGCCGGCGGTGATATTGCTCTGGATGACCGAGCGCAGCGTCACCGTGCCGGTGGTAATGACCTCGCCCTTGAATGCCCCGGCGATCTCCACATCGCCGTCAGAGCGCAGTGTGCCCTCCAGTGAAGTGCCCGCAGCCAGATAGCTGGCGGCCTTGGCCTTCACCACAGGCTGTACCGGTGCCTGCACCGGCGCGGTCTTAGCGTAAGCACGGCGCAGACCGTTACCACGGCCAGCAACAGCCATAGACGGCGCGGCCATACAAGACGATAGCGGCGTACATACACCACATATGTAATGACCGTATATAACGCATACCATACTATGTACGACACGCCCAGGCCCTCGAAACGCCAAAGCGAGTAGCCCAAGACATTCAAAGCCAGCCCCAAGAATGCGCTGAGGCTTTCGGTGAGTATGTAGACCGCACCATCGCCCTTTGCCAAAATGACAAAAGCCATGCACCAGGACGTTGCGCGGAAAAACACGCCGATAATACCTATCGAAACCAGCGGCAGCATCTCCAGAAAACGCTCGGCGTACAAGATGCGCACCATCAACCCGTCAAGCACAATCATGCCCAATACAACCGGCACGAGGATGCGCAAAGCCAGTTCGCACTCATGAGCCACGAGCACCGAAGTGCGATGCCGCGAGTGCGTCACTGCCGACAGATGCGGATAGTACTCCACCCATGCCCCGGTAAGCACCACGCCTACATAGGTGTTGATAATCGTATATCCCGCCTGGTAAAGTCCGAGGTCGGCGGTGGACCCCGTATGGTTGAGCCATAGTACAAAGACGTAATTCATCAGCTGAGTCACCACGGCCGACAAGGTCATCAATGCACCCAGCTTGACAAATCCGCGTCCGCGGCGTATAATCTCGCGCGCGGCTAAGGCGCTGCGCGCCGTGCGTACACGGTAGAAATGAGCTGCCACGGCCATGCATATCGAGGCGGCAAGTATCACCGGGATGACCGAAGACTCGCGCAACCACCATATAAGAGCCACGGCAACCACGGTGGATGCCACCGCCGCTACCGCGCCGCTCTTGGCCAGTCGACGAAGACGTCCGAGCCCTTGCATCAAAGCGTTCTCTGCGCCGCCGTAAGAAGAGCACAACGCCACCGGAGACAGTATAGCCAAGGTCCACCACTTGTCCGTGGTGTCAAACATCCAATAGCTCAACAGCGGCGATAGCAACAATATCAGCGCCATGCCGCCGCACCCGAGCCACAGACTCCATCGGCGCACCACCACAGCCGTGTCGCCGGCCGCATCCGACCCCTCACGCGCAATGTCACGCACAGCGCTCTGGTCCATGGACATACGCGTGACTATCGAGACAAGGTCCAAAGTCGTATTGTACAGCATCAGCAGGCCAAGGCCTATAGGTCCCACAAGCACTGCAAAAAGCTTGTTGCGTACCAGCGAGCATACGATGTTCAGCACACGTATGCCCGAAAACAGGCTTATCGCCCCGAGTATTCGGCTTACCGAGCGACCCATTCCAAAGGATTAAGTTTGTGTGCGCCGCGCCGTACCTCGAAGTGCAGTCGGGTCACGTTCTCCACTTTGTCCGTAAACAGCGTGCCCAAGGCCTGCCCGGTGACCACTTGGTCTCCTTTTTTGACATTGAGCGTCCCGATGCCGCCGTATATGGTGAGATACTTGCCGTGGGTGATGATTATCACCATGTTCATCCCGGCCATATAGCTGATGGAGCGTACCGTTCCGGCAAAGACGGCGCGGGCGCGTGTGCCGGGCGCGGTGTTCATCTCTATACCCGAGCTGTTGATGGTCAGACCTTCGTAGGTCTGCGTACCAAAGGTGGCGGTAATGGTATATTTGCCTGATACCGGAAACGGCATACGACCTTTATTGGCTTCGAAACTACCTGTCAACTTGCGCGTTGCCGCATCTGCCGTTGTTTCGGCCATTGGCGGTTCGGGGGCGGTCGGCTTGGACGGCTGTTCCTGCCCCCGGCGATTTTGTTGTTGCCGCTCGCGTTCGCGCTGCTGCCGCTGTCGCTCGCGCCGGCGTGCTTCCTCTTGCTCGCGGGCTATGCGGCGCTGTTCCTCGGCGACGATACGGTCCAATTCGCGGTCCAATTGCTGCATGCGGCGACGGCGCTGAGCCAGCACTTCCTGCAAGGACGATCCCTGACGACGTAAATCGTTGACCATCTGCTGCGACCGGTTTTGTTGCGTCACCAGGACATTGCGTGCTATGCTAAGTCGATTGATTGCGTCTGTCTGATGTGCCAGCATATTATTCAGGTCGTTGCGACGGCTGTCCAGCTGCGCTATAGCTTCGCGCAGTCGCGTGATTTTGGCCACGCGATGTCGATTGAGCTGCTTAAGGTAGCCTATGCGCCGTACTGCCATGTTGAAATCCTTGGAAGCAAAGACAAAAGCCAAATTATTGGCCTGACGGCGGCGTGCACGCTGCCGGCGCAGGGCGACAGCCACATCGGCACGCAGCGAATCGACAAGCGCCTCCATGCCCTGTATCGAATCCTGCATAGATGCAATACCGCGATTGAGCGAGTCTACCGTGATTTGCAGCGATGATATGTGTCTGTTTTGGGTGAATATGCGCGAATTAAGGTCGTTGAGCTGGTTGAGCCGACGTTGTGTCGCACGTTTATTGTCATCGATTTTACGCCGCGTTTCAGTGATTTCGCGTGCCGTATTTGTTCGCTCGCGTTTTATGTCCGAGGCTGTGCGCGGCTTGGATGCTGCGGCCGTGGTACGCGGCTTGGCTTTTCGTGTCTTCTTGGCATAGGCATCCGGTGCAAAGACGGTGCCGCCGATGGCACAGACTATGACGGTAATGGCTATGACGGCAAGATTTTTCATATCAGAGCGTTATGTTCTTGAAGATATGCTGGGCCTCGGCAATGGTGATATTACGATATCCCTTGCCGGGACGGCGGAAGCGCACCTGCGGAAAGGTATTGCACCGCGCCGATGAGGGCGACCACTCGATAGCGGCACGCACGTCCGTTTTCTTCATCGTGGCATCTATGCCGACACTTCGCGCCATGCGTTCCGACCCTGCGTTCTCATAATTGCTGTAGGTGACGCGTACAGGCAACGCCGAGGTTGCACCGAAGGAGACGACGTTGTCTACGGCCAAGGGCGAGCGGCCCATCAGCAATTCCTGTATATGCCCTATGCCCATGTCTTTGCGATAATGTCCGAGGATTGCATCCATCGACTCTGCAAAGAAATACTTGTGGTACTTGTCCACAAAAAATACCGAGTCGGCAGTCACGTTGAGCACTGCGGCTTCGAACCCGAGTACGCGAAAAGACATGTATACCACGCTGTCACGCACAATGGTTGCACGTCCGCCCATCGAAAACGAGGACGGTGACTTGAGCGACAACTTGACCGGAAGCGTCATGTCGTGCCACGTCTCGCCTTCGGGGGCGAGCGATAGCGCGGCCTTGTGACCGGAGCATCCGACAAATATGCCGCATATCATCGCGGCTATCATCATGTAAATTGTAGTCTTAATCTTCATGTCTGAGTGTCAATGTTTTTGTTTGGACGGCTTCGGCTTGGATGTATCGGGCTTGGACGCGCCTGACTTGGACGGCTTGTCCCGGTCGTCCGCAGCCTGTTTGGCCTTACCCTTTTTGTCTTCATAGAAATAAGTCTTGTACTTGACTTTGCGTGCCAGCATCTCGTCATCGGGAGCGAGAATGGCGGCTCGTTTCCAGAATTCCAAAGCCTGTTCGGGCAGCCCGCTCATAAAGTATATGTCTCCTGCGTGCGATAGCACTTCGGCAGACACTATATCGTTTGTGTCAAAGTCCTCGCCTTCAATTATATCCGAGCCGGCATCCGTTGCTTCCGTGCCGATGTACGCCGAATCAGGCGCTATCGAATCGGAGATAAAGCCTTCGGGTGACGCCACAGAGTCAACCGCGATACTGTCTTCGACGGGCAACGAGTACTTCAGCGTCAGGTCTATATATTTTTTTGCCTGCGGATAGTCACGTTTTTTGAAATACACCCACGCATATGTGTCCAGATACGTGGGATTTTCCATGTCAGAGAGCACCGCATAGCGTGCATATGACAAGGCTTGGTCCAGCAGCGTGTCGTTCTGAGCCATAGCATACGCGGCGTTGTTGTACGCCAGGAAGTTGGAAGGATAAATCTCTATGGACTTGTTGTACGTCTCGATAGCCTTGCTCAACGAATCGGCCGCCTGATAGGCATCGCCGAGTGTGGACATAAAATTGGATACGGCTTCGGGGTTGTTCACCTCGTTGATTTTGACCTTATGCAATACTTCCAAAGCCTCTTGCGGCCTGCCGTTGACGATATTAGCCGAAGCGGCCAGTATCGGGAAACCGAGATTGTCAGGCGAGTAGGTAATGCCGCCCACTGCCGTAGCTATGGCCGCCACCGTGTCGCCGCGCTGTATTTGCAACGAGTACAGCGACGAACGCACATCCTCGTCCGACGGATCAAGCGATAGTGCATATTCCATCTGCTCGGTGGCCTGTACCAAATTGCCGCAAGTGTACTCGAAGGCGCTGTACAGCGAGTGCAACGATGGCTCGCCCGGGTTGACCTGCTGCATACGCGCAAAGACATTCTCGATGCGCGGCCATTGGGCCGTGTCCGAGTACATACGGCCTACGTATCCGCGCAACAGCTCGTGCTTGGTCTCGTACTCCAGCGTTGGACTCACCAGGGCACGGAACACCTGACGATCGTATGCGGCCGAGTCGTTCCTGTCCGCATAGTACTGCGCCATAGCTATGAGTGCCGCTCCATAGGTGCTGTCTATCTCGCACGCCCGGCGTATGGACGCATGGCGCAACGAGTCTGCATCCAAGGTTTTGTATATCTCTGAAGCATATAGGAATACATCGGGGTCTCGCGGATTGGCATTCTCCAGTTGGTTGAGTTCGCGTACTATGGCCATGGTGTCTTTTTTGAGCGCCATGGCGCGTATCTTTTGCGAAGACAAGCCCATGTCCTTACCGGTTCCGCGTTCCAGACGTTCGAATATGGCCATAGCCTTGGTATATGCAGAGGTGTCGCCCGTGGCATATTTAACGATATATGCATTGGCCAGATTGGCGGCAGTCTCCGTGCGTTCCGGATATATTGAGTCAAGTGTGCGCCATACCTCGATGACATCGTCATAGCGGTGCAGGTATCGCGCTATCGAGGCTATGGCCGAGCCGTTATAATACTGCGTCGGATCGGCGCGGAACTCGTCCCACAGCACGGCATAGCTGTGATATACCTCCGCCGAATCGGGATCCATATTCAGGGTCAGCAGCGCTTGCAAGGCCTTGATGTTGATGTCCTCCGGATCAAGCGCCGCGGCATATTCTACAAGTCGCTGTGCCAAGTCGTTAGAATCGATATTTAAGGCTGACACAGCCTGCAAATAGGCATAGTCGGCCTTGCGCATGTCTGCGGCCTTCTCCCATGATGTTTGACGGTGGCCGGAAGCCGCCCACGATACTGCGGCCATCAGTGTCACCATGGCCGCCATTGTGCCAAATGCTCGACGTAGGGTCATATCTGACTGTTGTTGTAATTATTATTGTCTACAATCCACGAGGTCGCCTGCCTAATGCAGCGGCGTCATGCGCGAGAGTACTCCCCCGACTGTGCCCCGGAATGGTTTACTTGACGCCGGTGTGTCCAAAGCCCCCGGCGCCCCGCTCGCTGTCATCCAAAGTCTCGGTCGACGTCCATTGCACCCTGGTATACGGTGCTATCACCATCTGGCAAATGCGCTCGCCATCGTTGACTGTAAAGGGCCGGTCGGAAAGGTTGACAAGTATCACTCCGATTTCGCCGCGATAGTCGGCATCTATCGTCCCGGGCGTATTTACCAGGGTGATGCCGTGCTTGAGGGCAAGGCCGCTGCGCGGACGCAGCTGCATCTCGTAGCCTTCGGGAAGCTGGACACGCAACCCGGTGGGTATTAGGGCGCGTTCAAGCGGACCAAGCACTACCGGCTCGGACAGATGCGCCCGTACATCCATGCCGGCGGATGAGACCGTGGCATACGACGGAAGTGCGTGTCCGGAGGTGTTCACAATCTTTACACTGATATTATCCATATTACGGGATGTCTATAATGTTGGGTGGCACCGACTTCGAATCGGCATCACACGGTTATGCGGCAGGTGGCATCACCGGCCTTGAGTATGTATATGCCGCGGGCTTTGACGTTTAGCCGCGTAGTACCCGCCGGCACGTTTTGCTGAACAATCAACTGACCGAGTATGGTGAAAATTTTCACTTGTATGGGTCGCGACGTGGTGACATATATTGTCAAGCCGCGCACAACCACCTCGATGTCGCCATCGTCCGTTGTGGATACGGTCGAACGCACCACGACACCCGGGCGCGGCGCTACGGGTGCGGCCACAGCCAACCCGCTACCTGCAAGTATGGCCACGGTCATCATTACGGCATATTTGACTGCCTTCAGCTTCACGCTCCAAAGTTACAAAAAAAGCGTCAATCGTCGCCTCTATCGGCCCATAAAAATCAGCGTCCGGCATCAATGGTGTATGGAGGGGTGTCAAATTTCGGGTGCAGTTGGAGGAGTTACTATTCCGCGGCTGATAGCGGCAAAATTAAAAGCAGGGGCAGCGCAGCTTCTCGGCTGCGTTGCCCCTGTGTATGGGAATATGGTCGCCGCGTGTTTGGCTGCGGCCCGTATGTCGGTGCAATTCAAGGACTATCGTCCGTCATGTGCAAAATCAGCGTACCACTTTGAGGGCGTGCACGATGCCGTCGGTTGTCGTGGCGCTGACCACGGCCACGCCCTTGGGAAGTGTCACGATGGTTACGCCGCTGTATGCGGCAATGGTGCGGCCTGCGGCGTCGACAATTACGATGTCGGCGGGTGCTGATACCGTTACGGTGTCGCCGTCGATGTTGAAGAAGCGGCTGTCGGCGTTATCGTTGTCGTCAGCTTTGATGTCGTTCACCGAGAGTGTCGATTCGTCATACACGGCCTCGATGCCGGGTATTTCGACGTGGTAGTCGGTCTTGGTTTTGCCGCCGATGCCCATAGCCACGGACACGAAGCGTATGGGATAGATGCCTATGTCGCTGACGTCAAAGTAGTCGGCAACGGGCATTTCGTAGACGTTGGTTTCATTGGCCTTGACATCGGTGAATTTCTTGGAGACAACGCCGATAGCGTTATTGGCCTTCAGGGTTATGGTCACATCGGTAACCTTGGCAGTGCCGGGGTTGAGTCGTACCCGTACGCTCTGCGGATGGCTGAAGATGTCCGCCTCGGGAAGGACCGAAATGCGAGCGCCGCGAGGGCTCTTGATGACGTAGTCCACGTTGGTGCCATTTTCGTTGGGTGTCAGGGATACGGAAGCCATACCGATATTGGTGGTCTTCCAATCGGCCACGCGCATTAGGCGGTCGGCGGGAGCGACCTCCGAGCCGGCAATCTGCACTTTGACGTTGATGTTGACCGTAATCTCGCCGCGCACGCCGGTGATGACGGTCTCGCCGTTGGCCACGGGTGTAACCAAACCTTCGGGCGTGACGGTAGCCACGGAGGCGTCTTCGGACGTCCAGGACATGGTGCGTGCAGCCAGCGGCATAGTGGTGTTGCCCACGTATGTGGTCACTAATTCAGCATCCCATTTGCGAGTCTTGTTGAGCACCACGGTCTCATATTTGGCCCTGATGTCCTTGACTCCGGTCAGGAAGACGTTGACGCTTGCCTTGATGCCGTTGGCAGAGGTGACGGTGAGCACGCCGGAGGTGGAGGCCTCGCTGGACATCAGCAAGTGTCCGTCGTTGATAATCTCGCCCAAGCCGGCGGGACATTCGAGGGAGTAGTCCTTGTAGTCGGCATTGATAAGCTTGCCGTACTTGTTGTAGGCGTATACCACGGGGGTATATACGGCCAAGGACGGAATTTCGACCTTCCAGTCGGAGAATTGAAGCTCGGCAATTTCGTTGTCTTCGGGCGCTTCGAGTACGGCAAATACACCGCCACCTACCGAGCGCTCGGTACCATCGCTGCAGTGGTTGCGTATGCCCAGTGCTTGTGTGTACAATGTGGACGAGCCGCCACCGTCGATATTGGTGGACTCGTAGGCGCCGGCGTAACGCATCACGTCAGCCAGCATGGAGGTGGTTACACCTGCCGAGGCGCTGGTACGGCCGTCGATGACCATCATTATGATGTGCTTGCGGTCCTGAGTGTAGCCGATACATGTGCGCGGATGACGCGAGGATGCATCGCCACGCTCGCCTTCGGTATCCAAGGTCTCGCCAAGTCCTACATTCTTGGGGTTGCCCGAAACGATGCTGCGCGGATATATGCGCTGTCCGTCGGAAGTGAGGATGACGTTGTCGATGGTGATGACGTCGCCCGGTTTGAGGCCTTTGACAAAATCGGCAGCCCCGGTATTGCCCTGCGATGTGTTGCCACGGCCGTGGAGCACGAAGCCGTCAGCCGGGATTTGAGTGTCGCACGTGCTATTGGGCTCGGAGGTAATTTCGATTTTATATGTGCCGCCGGCGGCAAATTTCTCGCCGTCAACGAGTTTGGCTGTCACTTCGTAGCAGCTGCCGGCACGGTCGCCCTGGTTGGTGCTGCCCCAATAACGTGGGGTGTACAGCGTCAGGCCGTTGTTGATGCTTGCACAGTTGACGCCTTTGAATGATGTAGTCTTGTCGCCGCAGGCAGCTGTACCCTGGTAGTAGTCGATATGGTCGACGTAGGGTACACCACTCATATCGTATACAAATTGATACCACTGATTGTGGGCTGTATAGACCTCATTTTCGACGGTACACGAGCTGGTAGGTGTTCCGACCTTCGACGAGCCGTTGGTGGCTGTGCCGCTGGTCCAATAGAAATCACCGTTGGTGCCTGCAAAATACAGCAGGCCTTCCTTGGAATGGGACTCGGCCATGGCCGAGGTGCGGGATGTCCCGGCCACCTTGTCCGTGCCGCTGACCGTACGTATGGATACGCCGGGAGTGGAGACGTCTACGGTGAGGTAGAACACGTTGAGGGGGTTGGGGCCTTCGAGGCGCAGCTGCGTCTGAGTGGTACCCGGGCCAATCTTGGCGTGAAACAGTGTGTCCACCGTGTAATCGACACCGCGAAGGTCTATATGGTCCAACTCGCCAAAAGCCGTCAGCGCAAATGTCGCGCCCAAAGCCAATGTCAGAAGTCGTTTCATGTTGCTGTCTTTTTTAGAGTGTTTATCTTTAATAGATTGTAAACCATTGTTCGAACAAGAAGAGAGGGGAGGGGCACACTGCCACTCCCCTCTCTTATGGTCGAAAATTATAGTCCGTATTATTTAACGATAACTTTGCCACCCTTGCTGCCCTGACGAGTCAGATAGATACCGGGGGTAAGGTTGTTGGCGTTGACTTCCACACCATTGAGGTTGAAGTACTGCACGGGGGCGTTGGCATCTTCATTCACGGTTATGTCGCTGACACCTTGAGGAGTCTGGTAGCCTTCGGGAGCAACCTGGTATACGGCAAGACCGTTGTAGCATTTGAAAGTCAGCACGAATACACCATCCATACCGTTGGGGTCGGTGATATGAACAGCGTCAAGAGCGTGGTAACGTGTGCCACCGTCACTGGTGTCGCCGAGGCCTTTATTACCGGGTATTACCCACATTTCCTTCATGCCTTCGAAAGTCTGACCCTCGCCGAGTTGTGCGATGCGAGCGGCGCAGAACAGGTTCTTTCCGTCAGGATCGTAACCTTTAGCGTACTGGTTCAAGGAGTATACGACAAAGTCCTTGTTGTCGATGGAGAATTCGGCTACGCCGTTGGTGCCGACCTCGGTAGGAGCCATATCGGGAGCGTTTGCGAAGCTCTCAACAATGCCGCCTGTGGTGTTATACAATGTGGGGCAGGTTGTGAAGCCGTCGATATAGAACAGCTGGCCGGAGAAGTCTTCGTCCTTAACGATGGCTGCCGTGGGAGCATAGCTCCACGAAGCCTGACCTTCGGGATATGTCTCGGTGAAGTTTTGTGCGTAGTACGAACCGTCGTTCATCAGGGGCTGCCATGCGTCTGCACCTGTAGCACCCTGCTCGGCACGGAAGCCGTATACGGGAGCTGCCGTACCATTGATAGCGGCCATGTATACACAGGGAGCTTGCTGCAAGGTGACATCACCTACGAGACTGCAGTAGTCGATACGTCCGGCATTGGTGACGGAATAGTCGTCTTCGCCGAGTGCGAAGTCATTGACGATGGTGCATTCGCCGGTTTTCATGTTCACCTGGTATACGCGATGTGCATTGGCTCCGGTCACCTGAGCTGCCGCACCTTCTCCTGTTGTCTTGAGAGTGGAGGAAAGTAAACCGGCAATCCATACGTGGCCGAAAGAATCGCAACCGATCTGGTTGGCACAGAGCAGGCCGGTGATGGGCTTGCCTTCGTATGTACATTGGATAACGCGCTCTTCCTTACCGGTAAGGAAGTTGATGACAACAATCTTAGCGTAGTCATTAGAGGTTTCGCCCTCGGTTATGGTTGGAGACCAGCCTACGAGAATCTTGATATCTTCGTTAGTTTCACCCAGTTTGGCGATACATGCAGTACGAGCTCTGGTGCCCATTTCCATAAAGGAGTAGCGAGCGAAGTCGTAGTTGTTGTGGAAGCGGTCGGCAATCCACAGGTTTTTACACTCGAGGCCGTCTATCGTTTCGTAGGTGGCCCCGTCTGTTACAGCGAAGGCAGACGAAGCGGCCAGCGCCATAGTCGCAAGAAGTAGAATCTTTTTCATGCGTTTCTGTTTTTTTAGGGTTAGTAGATGAATATTCAAGTTGTTATTGATTAAGGCAAGCTCGCACGCCACGGCTGCGGTGTAGCTTGCCGTAAAACACGTACACACCCTCTTATCGCAAGGCTTGACTTCATCAAGTCTTTCGGACGTCAATGTGCATACGCTTTCACGCCGCTAAATTAACACTAATTTCCGAGATAACGCCGTTTTAACATCCTAAAAAATTATTAAATAGTGCTAAAAGCGGCATCTCGCCTTTGTTTGAGATGCCGCCTATTGTCATTATGATTGCTTATACGGGGAAATTGTTATCTGGTGAGGACTATGCGCGGTTATTTGGTGAGGACTATGCGCGACTCTTCAATATAACGTCGAAGGTTTATGATGGCATACCGCATGCGCCCGAGAGCGGTATTGATGCTTACGCCGGTACGCTCGGCTATCTCTTTGAAGGACAGGTCGCGATAGTAGCGCATGGCCAAAACCTGACGCTGCTCGCGTGGCAGGCGGCGTATCATGGCACGCACGTCATCGCGTATGGTCTTGGCTATCAGAAGGTCTTCAATGTTTTCCTCGGCCAATTCCATGCGGTTGAGCAGATTTCTGTCTTCGGACATGCCGTCAGCGCTGACCACCGCATAGCCGCGATCGGCACGGTAGTGATCTATCATGACGTTGTGCGCGATGCGAGTCAACCAAGAAGCGAATTTGCCGTCAGGTGTATAGCGACCCTGCTTGATGGTCGTAATCACCTTGACAAAAGTCTCTTGAAAGAAGTCGTTTGCCAAATCCTCGTCGCGTATGACACGCAATATATAATTATACAATCGCGTCTCGTGCCGTCCCAAAAGGGCGTCAAAAGCTTGATTGTCTCCTGCGGCAAATGCTGACACCAATTGGTCATCAGTCAGTTTCCGGAATTTCTGCATTCTACTAATTTGTCTTATTTAGTTCTAATAGAGTAGCAGTGTTTCGATAGGCAATACGTTGTTAGTAGGTTGATTCTATGAATTATAGTTTCGTTTCTTCTTTCTTCCGCACGTTTCGCCGGACATCCGGCCTACAATGCAGCATTTCGGGCAAAGTTACGGCATTTATCCTGCACCGACAAAGATAGAGGCTCAAAAGATAATCAGTTTAACCTTAATTAACATCATATGAACAATACACGGTGTCGGATGGCGTTGCTCCAAAGCAAGGTTATATGCCTTATAACGGCTTCCCGCGACATTGATTTTAGGAGTAAATCGAGAGATCGACCATTGCGTTTCATCCCTGAATTTGCAAGCATACAGATGCGCTTCTGCCTTGAAAAATACGCAGTTTTCATTATTTTTGGCGTCGGCGACGTAATAAAACAGCGTACTTCTACGTTATCTCTATACCGCATGTGATACAAGGCGCCATACCACAGCGCCTCTCTACATAATGGCTCATAGCACAAAAACACAACGTAAAACTTAAGACACCAAACACTGATACATGCCTATGAAGCAAAACTACTCCCAGCCCACCATGGTGGCTCAGTCCGCCAAAACATCCGGCCGTGCACGTCGCAGCGGCCTTCGCAAAGAGACTGTCGAACTGATACGACAATTTGCACGGGCATACACTCCCGTTGCAGGCTTTCCCGGCATCATCGCCAATTGACAGTCCGTTCAAACAAACAAAACGCCTGCCGACACACCGTACCCTCGTTTGCGAGGCCGGAGTGCCGGCAGGCTTCGTTTTATCGCACTACTCAAGTATCCGTACTACTCAAGTATCCGTACTACTCAAGCATAATTTGCCATTATGCGCTCTTACAGAGAGCCACTATTCCGCGGCTGATAGCGGCAAAATTAAAAGCAGGGGCAGCGCAGCTTCTCGGCTGCGTTGCCCCTGTGTATGGGAATATGGTCGCCGCGTGTTTGGCTGCGGCCCGTATGTCGGTGCAATTCAAGGACTATCGTCCGTCATGTGCAAAATCAGCGTACCACTTTGAGGGCGTGCACGATGCCGTCGGTTGTCGTGGCGCTGACCACGGCCACGCCCTTGGGAAGTGTCACGATGGTTACGCCGCTGTATGCGGCAATGGTGCGGCCTGCGGCGTCGACAATTACGATGTCGGCGGGTGCTGATACCGTTACGGTGTCGCCGTCGATGTTGAAGAAGCGGCTGTCGGCGTTATCGTTGTCGTCAGCTTTGATGTCGTTCACCGAGAGTGTCGATTCGTCATACACGGCCTCGATGCCGGGTATTTCGACGTGGTAGTCGGTCTTGGTTTTGCCGCCGATGCCCATAGCCACGGACACGAAGCGTATGGGATAGATGCCTATGTCGCTGACGTCAAAGTAGTCGGCAACGGGCATTTCGTAGACGTTGGTTTCATTGGCCTTGACATCGGTGAATTTCTTGGAGACAACGCCGATAGCGTTATTGGCCTTCAGGGTTATGGTCACATCGGTAACCTTGGCAGTGCCGGGGTTGAGTCGTACCCGTACGCTCTGCGGATGGCTGAAGATGTCCGCCTCGGGAAGGACCGAAATGCGAGCGCCGCGAGGGCTCTTGATGACGTAGTCCACGTTGGTGCCATTTTCGTTGGGTGTCAGGGATACGGAAGCCATACCGATATTGGTGGTCTTCCAATCGGCCACGCGCATTAGGCGGTCGGCGGGAGCGACCTCCGAGCCGGCAATCTGCACTTTGACGTTGATGTTGACCGTAATCTCGCCGCGCACGCCGGTGATGACGGTCTCGCCGTTGGCCACGGGTGTAACCAAACCTTCGGGCGTGACGGTAGCCACGGAGGCGTCTTCGGACGTCCAGGACATGGTGCGTGCAGCCAGCGGCATAGTGGTGTTGCCCACGTATGTGGTCACTAATTCAGCATCCCATTTGCGAGTCTTGTTGAGCACCACGGTCTCATATTTGGCCCTGATGTCCTTGACTCCGGTCAGGAAGACGTTGACGCTTGCCTTGATGCCGTTGGCAGAGGTGACGGTGAGCACGCCGGAGGTGGAGGCCTCGCTGGACATCAGCAAGTGTCCGTCGTTGATAATCTCGCCCAAGCCGGCGGGACATTCGAGGGAGTAGTCCTTGTAGTCGGCATTGATAAGCTTGCCGTACTTGTTGTAGGCGTATACCACGGGGGTATATACGGCCAAGGACGGAATTTCGACCTTCCAGTCGGAGAATTGAAGCTCGGCAATTTCGTTGTCTTCGGGCGCTTCGAGTACGGCAAAAATGCCGTTAGAGACAGATCTTTCGCTGCCGTCGCTGCAGTGGTTGCGTATGCCCAATGCTTGTGTGTATAGCGTAGACGAGCCGCCACCATCTATATTCACAGCCTCATAAGCGCCGGCATAACGCATCACATCGCCGAGTGCCGGGATAGATATGCCTGCACTGGCGCTGGTGCGGCCGTCAACTACCATCATTATGACCTGCTTGCGGTCTTTGGTGTAGCCCAGACATGTGCGCGGATGGCGTGCCGCATCTTCTATGGTGATAGTCTCACCCAGGCCTACATTCTTGCTGCTGCCGGAAATGACGGTGCGTGGATACAAGCGCTGACCGCCCTCATCGAGGATGATGTTGTCGAGGGTGATGACGTCGCCCGGTTTGAGGCCTTTGACAAAATCGGCAGCACCGGTATTGCCCTGCGATGTACCGCCACGGCCGTGGAGCACGAAACCGTCAGCCGGAATAGGGGTGTCGCCATCGGTGTTTGCCTCGGAGGTTACAACGATTGTGAATTTTCCACCGGCAATGAAAGTCTCGCCGTCCGCAAGTTTGGCCGTGACCTCGTAGCAATTGCCGGCGTGGTCGTTTTGGTTGGTGCTACCCCAGAAGCGCGAGGTGTACAGCGTCAGGCCGTCAGCGACGCTGGCCGGGTCATTGATGCCCTTAAAAGACGTGGTCTTGTCGCCACACTCGGCCGTCCCTGTGTAGTAATTGACATACTGCACGTGTGGCAACCCGTCGTTGTCATATATAAATTGGCATCCGCCATTGAATGTCAGGAAAGGCTCGTTCTCGACCACAAAAGAATGCGTGGGCGTACCCACCTTGGAAGTGCCGTTGGTGGCCGTGCCGCTTGTCCAATAGAAGTCGCCGTTGGTGCCGGCAAAGTACAGCAATCCGTCCTTCGATTTGGTTTGGGCCATTACGGAGGTGCGGGATGTCCCGGCCACCTTGTCGGTGCCGCTCACGGCGCGTATGGTGACGTTGGGCGTAGTGCGGTCTACCGTGAGATAGAACACATTGAGAGGGCTGGGGCCTTCGAGCCGCAGCTGCGTCTGAGTGGTGCCCGGGCCGACTTTGGCGTGGAACAGCGTATCCACGGTATAGTCCACGCCAAGCAGGCTTATATGACCCTGCTCGGCAAAAGCGGCCAGTGCAAAGGTCGCACCCAGTGCCAGTGTAAAGATTCGTTTCATACAGGTTTTCGGTGTTTCTGTGGGAAGGTTCGTTTGACTTGCCAATTTAGCATATTTTTTTGACATGTAGGACTTTTTGGCCATTAACAAAATGTTAAATAACGCAAAGGCGCGCTCTATCGGCTTTTACGACAGGGCGCGCACTATGCTGAATCGGCTTCAGCCGCTATAGTTGCAGTATGGATGAGGAGTTGTCGGCGTTGTTGAGGCTGCGGCGGCCGCTGCGGAAGATGCTGCCGAAGTCGGCGGTATAGCTGGCCGTAATCACTACCATATTGGCGTTGTCCTTGATATATCGGTCGGTATATGCCGGCGCTGTCGTCGAGATGTTCCATTGCGGATACTCGGTGCCGCGAGCAAACATGTACCACCATCCGGCTTGTATCATCCAGTGCTTGTCGGGGCGGAAGGTTACGGACAGGCCGTCGCCGTTTTCTTCCTTGCCTATATATGGTCCGTGGAGGTTTTTGCACGGTATTTTGCGCCAATAGGTGATGGTCCACGGGCCGCGATTCCACCAAAAACTGCCGTAGGCGTAGAATGTCGTCAGATTTTTGTTCCACGTCGTGCCCTGCGTATGAGTCCAGTCGACATCGAGACGCACGTTGCCGCCGAATCCGGCTATGCCGCTGAGTTTCATTTGCAGCGAGGCGCCGGCACCCTCGTTTGTACGGTAATTGACTGTTTGGCTCAGGAATTTCTTGTCGCTGAGGTAGAGGTATTCATTGGTCATCGGATTATTAGCGTTGCTGTAATACGCAGTCAGCGAGGCAAAGAATTTCTTGCGCGAGAATGAGGCCATCAGTCGGTAGTTGAAGTATTCGGTCACCTTGAGGTTGGGGTTGCCGTTGTCTATCAGATAGGGCGTGGTCTGCTGCTTGTAGTCGGTGAGTGCGGACAGGCCGGGGATACTCGGCGAATAATTGAAGTTGGCCTGCAGACTCCATTCGTTGCTAATATCCCAGTTGATATTGACGTTGCTGAGGTTGCGAACAAAGTCGCGTTTGTTCTCGCCGTTTTCCATCCGGAAGATTTTGACGCCGGAGGCCAGCCAAAAATTGAATTTATCGATGGTAAAGCCGTAATTGACATAGCCGTAGTTGTTGTTCTCGGTCAGTATGGGGCGGTAATCGGTGCCGATGTACTTGTTGCGGCTGTGCGACAGCGTATTCTGAAATCCGGCGCCCAATTCGGAGGCATTGCCGAAGCGGTGCCGATAGGCAATTTCGGTGATGAGCGAGCGGCGCGTATTGTCGATTTCGACATCGTACACCTGTGGATTGACCGGGTCTATATTATATGTGTTCGTGCGGTTGTAGTCCTCGAAGCGGAGCGTGCCCACGGCCTGCACTTCGAGGCTGTTGGCATCGTCAAAATCCTTCTTGAAGAACAAGTCGAGCGACGGGGTGGTGTATTTGCTTGCGGACTTGCTTGTGCTTTCGTAATCACCGGCATACGAGTCTTTGGTGTCAGCGATATAACGACGCCCGCTTGGATTGATGCCTCCGGAGAGTTTGGCCGAAAACAATGTCTTGCTGTCGGGTCGGTATGTATACCCTAATTGCAATTGGTTGATTACGTAATTGAACGGATTGCGGTCGTGCGTCTCGAGGTCTACGCGGAAGTCGTCTCCCACGTAGGATTGGGTCGTATTGTCATAGACGCGTTGGTAGTTGCGCCACGAGTTGTAGAAGTATAACTTGAATTGCGATGGTCCTTGGTGATACGTGGCATTGACATAATCGTCTACAAAGGCGGTGGCGGTGGCGGTGCGCGCCCACAGCTCGATGCTTCCGCCGTCGTCGCGTTGTTTGAGCGTAATCTGCAGCAGCCCTTTGTACCCCTTGTCTGCATAACGTGCCGGGGTGATACGCGAGTACTCGACACGTTCGATGTCCTTGGCTTTAAGCGCATTGATGTCGCTCATGGCCGAGGGTACGCCGTCAATGAGTATCATGGGCGACCCGCCGTCGACGCTCAGCAAGCGGTTGATAGGGTCGGCTGTAAGGCCCGGCAGAGGAAGTTTTTGGAACAACTCGACGGAGGATGCCGATGCCGATGCTTCTTGCGCGGACGGGTAGACTATGGTGCGACCGTTGCGCATCGTGGCGGCAGCGGCTGTGACGGTCACTGCCTCGAGGGTCTTGATGTCCGGCAGATAAATCTTCAAGTCCTTGATGTCGTGGCCTCCATCGGGTATCACGATTTCGGCCTGCCCGTATCCGACAGCGGAGACACTGAGTGTCGCAGCTTTTCGGTCCGAGGTATTGATGGTAAAGGCTCCGTTGACGTCGCCGGCGGCTTTGATTGCCGTCGCGGCATCGGATTTCAACTCGCAAACGGCGCCCACGATGGCTGTGGAATCGTTCTCGGACAATACTAAGCCGCTGATTTGACGCGCTTGCGCCAGGGTCGGCACAAATAGTGCCACGGCAAGCAGTTTGATGGTTCGATTGTGCATATGTCTTTTCTTTTTCGGGGGCTGTTCTATTTACGCCCTATAATCTTTTACCTATAAGACGCAAAAAGAATCGTAACGTGACGGCGCTATGGTCAAATTTACGTTTTTTATGCTTTTTTAGGATTTCTGATACTCCGATGGAGACATTCCGGTGAGATGCTTGAAGTATTTGCCGAAGGCGGACTGGTTAGTGAAGTTTAGTGCATAAGCCACCTGCTGGATGTTCTTGCCGGAAAACTTGATGAGGTTCTTGGCTTCGAGCACCACAAATTCGTTGATCCAATCGGCGGCCGAGCGGCCCGTAGCGTCCCTGATAATCATTGAGAGGTACTTGGGTGATATGTACAGCTGCTTGGCGTAATAAGACACATCGCGATGGCGCATATAGTCGTTGTGTACCAGATGCATAAAATCGCGCACATATGCCAAGCGGCGGTTGGCGGGCTGCTCGATTTGCATTTCTATGCGGTTGAGGCGCGAGAAGTTGAATTCGAGTAGCTGGTAGACGCACGACGACACCAGCGAGCGAGCGGTGTTGCGCGAATACACACTGTCGGCGTTGCTGGCGGCGATGAGCCCGAACAACTCGAGGAAGCGCGTAAACAGCGTAGTCTCGTCCGGTGTCAGCGTGGTCACCGGAGTGTGCCGCTGGAACAGTGATCGGATATTGATGGCATTGAGGTCGATATTGACATCGGACAGGAAGTCGGAAGAAAGAAACAACACGTAGGCATCTATGGACGAGTAGTCAAGATCAAAAATCCGGAAGAGCATCTTCGGATTGATGACTACCAGGGTGTTGTCCTGCGCGTGATATTCCTGGAAATTGATTTCGAGGCGCAGGCTGCCGTGGTGACACATTACAAAGACCATGCCGTCGAGACGTAAAGGATGCTCGAGAGTGGCTATGGGCTTCATTCCCGGCTCGAGGCGCCAGCACAAGTATTTGTCCGTCATGCGCGAAAAGTGCGGCGTATATGCCTCCACACGCGCGATGTCTTCGATGCGTAGTATCTGTTCGGTTTCCATGTGTTCAGTATTTCATAATCACAAATCCGGCGTCAAAATTACCCCACATCACGGGGTGTTGCTTGTTCCGCGAATCGCGGCGCACGGCTCCGCTGACGTATCGAAAGAGCTCGCGCGCTGTGATATTCCGGTCGCTGTCGGCATCGGCATTGCCGCGCATTCCGCGCAGCAGGTGATAGGTGAACAGCGATTGGGACATGCCCTGCACTTCCAGAGAGTACTCGTTGGTGCGCGATGACATAAAGAGTATGGTGTTGGGGTCTCCGATATTGTGGCGCACCTTGCGCGACGAGGAGGTGGTGTTGCGCGACGACCCCGAGTGGCACGAGTCGATGATGATGACCTTGCGCGTCGCCGGCGAGCGCTTCATCAGTCGTGCCAAGACCTTGTAGGATAGTATGGAATTCTCGCTGTCGGCATCGGTGTCGTAAGCCACCACTCCGCCGCCCACGCCGTGTCCGGAGAAGAAGAATATCAGCGAATCATCGGCTTTGGCCTTGGCAAAATGGCTTCCGATGACATTGATGAGGTTGGCCCGCGTGGCTTTTGAACCGGTCACCAGCGCGACATGCAGGTCGGGATACGACTTGCACATTTGAGCAAATGCCCGGGCATCGTCCTCCGATACGGTCAGCGACGTGACATATTTATAGTTATTGATACCGACGGCGACAATGTACGTGGACGCACGTGAGACCGTCACGCACAACACCGTCAAAGTCAACAGGCACAAGCGGCGGACAGCGGAAGTGTTGATTTTCATAATCTTGGGTGAGAAGTATGGGAATAATGGAAATTATGAGAGCAATGGGAGTGATGTAGGGTCGGCAGTCTCCGGGGGCTCGGGGGCTGCTGTGGTTGTTCGGCGATTACTCTCTGAACTTGGCTTTGCAGAACGGGCATTGTCCTTGTTTGACAAGAACTTCGTAGGGCTTGGCAGCACCCATAAAGTTGTGGCAGCACGGGCAGCTGTAATCAACCTGAAAACGTCGGTTGAGGTCGAATTGTTCCTCGGCCAGACGGTCTCCCATAGGAATCATGCGCAATGTCAGGGCCGACCCCACGGCCATCAGTCCACCCATGCATACGCCCTTGACGGCGATGTCGGTCGTGAACATTCCGACCAGTCCCATCACCAGCGGCATACCTACGGCCATGGGCAATATGCGGTATACGGATGCATGGTTGCGGCGACGCGCTATCGTCAGGGTGTCATGGCGATATTTTTCGTAGACGGCTTCGAGGTGTTTGATGGACACGCTGCCGTCGGCGGCGACATCCGGGGCGGGCATCGAATCGGATGCGGGCATAGGCGCCGGCTTGGCTGCTGCGATGCCGGAAGGCTCGGGATTATGCTCAGCCGCAGGCTTTGCCGCGGATGCGGGCGCGAGGTTCAGCAGCTGTCTGAGCGTGGTCTGCAACGACCCAAGCATCAGCGGAGTGTCGGCATCGACGATGGCCGTCACCACCGGCAACCCGTTGACATACGTGCCGTTGGTACTGCCCAAGTCTTCTATGGACCACCGCCCGTCGGACATGGGTGTGGCCGAGAGATGACGCTTGCTCACCGACATATCGTCGATGGACACGGATTGCTGTCCCTGACGGCCTATAATAACGCTTTGAGATTGCATATATCTATTATAATATGTTTGCTTTAATACATCTTTGCCCGGCGGGCGCAATATATTGCGCCCTTACAGTGACGCACTATTGTGATACGGCTTCGCCGTCCGGACGAGGCTGCACGCCCTCGACATCCGCAGCACTACGGCGCACCGGCGTGGTATACAGATCCTTGAGCTTACGAAGGGCATCTTTGCTCACCGAAAGTGTCGCCGTATACGGGGATGCCAAGTCGCTCAGCACCAGACGCTGACGCAAGACGTTGATTTGGAACAGGTATGCGCTATTGATGATATAGCGCTTGCCAATGCGCACAAAGATGCTGTTTTTCTCGATAAGTACACCGGCTATGAGTTTCTCGAGATGTACCAGCGAGGTCAGCAGCGTGGCCGTCACCCCGTTGGAAAACACGACCTTCGTGTAATTGGCATCCGCCTCAAAATACATCACACGTTCCAGCCGTATGCGCGTCAGCTCGTCGCGTGTCGAAAAGAGCAAAATATTGTCCATAACGTCTAATTATATCTGCCTCGAAATCCTCGGCAGCCCTCGGCAGCTTTCGGAGCTTTCGGAGCTTTCGGAGTTCTCGGCAGCTTTTATTGCACAAAAGTACTAACAATTTTCCTTTTCAGCCAAAAAATATCCGTTTTTTCTAATCATTAGCCCTTATCGCGCATCTCGCCGGCGTTCTATTTTGCATCCGTGCCGGGGAATACGCCGCCGCAAAGGTCGTAGAATCGATGGAACAGCGCCTTAAGTTTCTCGGTTACCTTTTCCTTCTTTGCCTCGCGATTGACTCCCGCCACCCCGAACAAGGGTATTGGCGGCAAAATATCGGCTATACCGGTGCCGGACTCACGGATTTCGCCGTCACGGAATGACTGCTGCAGAAATTCTATGGTTTTCTCGGGTTTGAGCTTCTCGGTGGCGATGAGTTCGGCGACTTCTTTATCGAGTTTTTCGCGGACGTATCTCGACCATTCATCGTTGACATCGGTGCCGGCCGAAGCATTGGACACGAATTGCATAATCAGATCTTCTTTGTCGCGGAGGTCGGGTGTGGCGGCTATAGATTTTTTGATATCGACTTCCAGCTCGGCATCGTGCTTCGGGTCGCCGTTCTTTTGTGCGACAAGGAACAGGATATAGTCTATATTGATTTCGACCGACTTGACGAGTTCCATCTCGAAGACGATGTCATCGTTGACGTCTACGGCATCCGAAGGCTTGGGACGGTATTTTTCGTAGAGGTCAAGGTACAGACCTTGATAGTCTTTGTATTGGTCGTTAGTGAGGATTTCTTTGCCTTTGAATTGGTCGAAGCTTTGCAAAATGTTGCGTAGGCGCAGGATGGCACCCCACAGGCGTATGAATTCCTTTTCGGCTTTTTCGCCGAGGATGATGCTGCCAAGGGGGAAGTCGGTCAAAAGTTCGTCTTCCACCATGGGCCTATAGCCTTTCACGGCAGTGCCGTCCTTTTTTACATATCCGTTGTAATACTCGTCGAAAGTCTTGATGAGCACCAGTCCTCCGGCTTCTTTGTCGCCGAAAAGTTCGAGGGCGGCATTGGTGGCCGGTTCGAGGTTGCGGAAGCATACGATATTGCCGAAGCTCTTGATGCTGTTGAGTATACGGTTGGTGCGCGAATATGCCTGTATCAGTCCGTGCATGCGCAGGTTCTTGTCCACCCATAGGGTGTTGAGTGTCGTTGCATCGAATCCGGTGAGGAACATATTGACCACGATGAGCAAGTCGATTTCGCGGTTTTTCATGCGCAGGGACACGTCTTTATAGTAGTTCTGAAATTTCTCGGCGGAGGTGTCGTAGCTTGTCCCGAACATTTCGTTGTAATCGGCGATACATTTTTCAAGGAAATCGCGGCTGGATTGGTCAAGGCCGTCGGTGTTCTCGGAGTTTTCATCGCCGCCGAAGTCTTCTTCGGCCTCATTGGCTGCATAGCTGTATATTGTCGCAATCTTCAATCTTCGGTTTGGCGGCAGCTCGGCCATTTGCCGCATAAGCTCGGTATAATAGAGTTTGACAAAGGGTATTGATGCCACGGCGAACATCGAGTTGAAGCCCTGCAACTTGGTCTTGACCTTGACTTCTTCGACCGTCGCTTTGGCCTTGGCCATCGCCCCGATGTTGGTGAGCTTGCTGAAGTCGTAGTATTGGGCGTTGCGCTTGGTCTTTTGGTCGAAGTGGTCGAGGATGTATTTGGTGATGAGCGAGATGCGCTCTGGCGCTTTCAGGATTTTGTCTTGGTCAATGGCGGGCACTGCTTCGTGTTCGATTTCGTCCTCGGGACGCAGGGTGCGGACATAGTCCACACGGAAGGGCAGCACATTGCCGTCACGAATGGCATCGACGATGGTGTAGCTGTGCAGTCTGTCGCCGAAAGTACCCTCGGTGGTGGTGTATTCGACATTGCGGATTGCGCCGGCATTATCCGGAAATATCGGGGTGCCGGTGAAGCCGAACATGTGGTATTTGGTGAATTTGCGGACAATGGCACGGTGCATATCGCCGAATTGCGAGCGATGACATTCGTCAAAAATCATCACTACATGCTGCGTGTAGATTTTATGCTTGGCGTTGCGGGCTATGAAGTTGCTGAGTTTCTGTATGGTGGTGATGATAATGCGACAGTTTTCATCGTTCAGCTGACGAGTAAGTACGGCCGTGGAGCTGTTGGAGTTGGCCGCGCCTTTTTCGAAGCGGTCATATTCTTTCATCGTCTGATAGTCAAGGTCTTTGCGGTCGACGATAAAGAGCACCTTGTCAATTTCGTCCATACGCGAGGCCAGGCGCGCCGTCTTGAAGGACGTGAGCGTCTTGCCCGAGCCGGTGGTGTGCCAAATGTATCCGCCGCCTTCGCGTCGTCCCCAAGTCTTTTGGTTGGTGGAGGTGCGTATGCGCTGAATAATGGCCTCGGTGGCGGCTATCTGGTAGGGACGCATCACCATTAGCATATTTTCGGACGTAAATACGCAGTAGCGGGTCAGGACGTTGAGTAGCGTGTGTTTTGACAGGAATGTCTGCGTAAAGTCGACAAGGTCGCGTATAGGCTCGTTGTCAAGGCGTGCCCAGTAAGATGTGAATTCAAACGAATTGCTCGTCTGTTTTTTGCTGCCTTTGCCCTGCTGCCGGACGTGGCTGTCGCGCGTGGTGTTGCTGTAATATTTGGTGAGGGTGCCGTTGGATATCACGAAAATCTGCACAAATTCGAAGAGTCCGCACCCGGCCCAGAATGACTCGCGGTTGTAGCGTCGTATCTGATTGAAAGCTTCGCGGACTTCCACGCCACGGCGTTTTAGTTCGATATGTACCAGCGGCAGGCCGTTGACCAAGATGGTGACGTCATAGCGGTTTTCGTGGCTGCCGCCTTCGGGCACATATTGGTTGATGACTTGCAGGTGATTGTTATGGATGTTTTCTTTGTCTATCAGGTATATATTGTCAAATGAGCCGTCCTCGCGTTGCAGCACCTTCTTGTGGTCCTCCTGGATGGTGCGGGTCTTTTCGACAATGCCGTCATTGGGATTGCCGAGGTACTCGCGGAAGAATCCCTCCCATTCCCTGTCGGTGAAGCGGATGCCGTTCAAGCGCTCGATTTGCACTCGGAGATTGGCTATCAGGTCTTTTTCGCAAGTGATAGGCAGGTACTCGTAGGCTTGGGCTTGCAGGCGCTTGATAAAATCGGCCTCCATAGCGGCCTCGTTCTGGTACTGCGCGGCGCTGTAATAGCCGCCTTCGAACTCGGCGACTACCGTCGACTCGGGATTTTCGGAAATAAGGTCGTAGTTGCTCATGATTGCTCTGTCAAAATTTTTTTTAGTGGAAGGGTAGGGACTTTAGGGACTTTAGGGACCTTAGGGACCTTAGGGACTTTAGGGACCTTAGGGACTTTAGGGACTTTAGGGACTTTAGGGACTTTAAGGATTTTAGGGACTTTAGGGACTTTAAGGATTTTAGGGACTTTAGGGACCTTAGGGACTTGGGACCTTAGGGACTTTATCTTCGGCTTCTCAGTGGCCGCGCTCTTTGCGGCGCAGGGCCGCCATGCGCTCCGAAAAGCCGCCATTCTTCCGGAAGTCCTCGGATAGCCGCTCCAACTGCCTGTACAGCAGATAGTCGGCCTGGTTCAACAATATTATCGCCATATTGGCGATGGTTTCGGGCGGACGGGTCTGTACCAGTCCCATGAAGTATGCCGCATCGCTATGCTCGCGGCCTATGCGGCGCATGGCCTCGTACTCGGCACTGCCCTCGGCCCATTGCGGATGGCCGTGGACCTTGAGGTAGTCTTCGTAGTCCTCGAGGAGTTCCTTGAGGCTTGCCTTGGCCACATTCACCAGCTTGATCTCGGTCTTGGCGGACGTCGCGGAGGCCGCGCACCCCTCGACGATATTTTGCTTGCCGCTACGGGCGGCCTGCACCATTTGGTCAACAGTACGGTCGCCGCGCGTCAGAAAGTGCGTACAGAAGTAGCACGTCATCTGATAGATTACATCTGCCTTCCGGTAGCTCAGCAGCTTCTTGTAGTTGCCCGAATTGGGCATAAGTTCGTTCATGCGGTCTTTTCTTTGAAAGTCAGCAATCGGTTGCGATAGTACTCGTACTGCTCCTTGACGGCGGCGATTTCGGCCGGCAGCCCCTCGGAGAGGTCGTTGACCAGTGTCTCGAAGCGGTCAAGGATAGCCACTATCTTCTCTTGCAACTCCAGTGGGGGGACGGGTATGACTATCTTTGCTAAATCCTCTGTTTTGATGTCAATCACTTTTGCGCCATAAGCGTATCTCTTCTTCTGTGCAAAGAATGTCTGTGTCTGAAAAAAATAAGCGACATATTTTGGATTGATATTGTGCCTAAAGACCACAGAATGCCCTCCAGTAACAATATCATTATTGCCAAGCCAAGCCACAGCCTTGCCAACATCCTCAACGTTCTCACTTGTGCAAGCAATTACAAGATTCCCAGGATTTACGATTAATAGCTTACTTGCCATTTCAGGCGATATAAACGACTTTGTTTCAGTGGCAAAAGTTCCATAATAGGTGTATATTTGCCCATAGTGGATACAGCCAACACCACTTTCGGTGAAATCCTTCTTTTGAAGGCCGTTACCTCGAATAAATGTTCCAACTTCGCCCATAGTTTTCCAATGAATTGGGTAACTATGCCCTCCCCGGGTAGTTACGCTACCTTCTTGCTCATCATCGGCCTCGCCGGCGCAGCCGGCGGGGTTGAAGGTGAGCAAAAGATTGCGATAATATTCATATTGCTCTTTGCGCGCTTGCAGCTCCGCTTGCAGCTCCGCTGCATAGTCGGAGAAGCGGTCGAGAATCCTCACAATTTCTTCCTGTACCTCCAGCGGCGGAACAGGTATGACGAATTTAGCCACTACCGCACAATCCAATGTCGGAATACCTGCATGCCTAACTTTACAAACAAAATTATGCTGATTAGCAGCCAAATAATAATATAAAAACTTTGGGCTCATCTCCTCACTCTTAGATAAGCAAAAGCACCCATCTGAGGACCAAAATTCCTTATCACAAAATCCTACACTTCCTGCAGAAGCGCCCACGTTGATAATCATTACTGTATTCGCCGGTCTATTGGCGGACTTATAAGTTCCCAATGGTTCAATACCTCCGTGGAAAACAGGATATTGACCATTCAAAGTAAGTTCGTTTTTTGTCAAGCGCTTACCTCTCAATACAGACACAATTTCTCCCAGCTTCTTATATTCCACGCCGTCGGGGCATAGACGTTGTATCAGTTCTTGTAATTTGCTCATCGGTCAATCGGGTTGTTCGTAGTAGTATGAGTAATCAATGCCTTTCATAAACATTTCGCGGTCGTTGATCAGGGGCGTCAGGGCGGATTCGACCAAGCGCTTGACGTGGGTGCTGTCGGCAACGCTTTCGCGCATAGCGGCAAGGTATTCGTTCTTGTTGATGCGGCTCCAGTCCACGCAACGCCTGAGCGAGCGCTTCAACATCAGGTCAAGCCAGATGCGCGTGCTGCGGCCGTTGCCTTCCATAAAGGGATGGGCGACGTTCATCTCGACGTACTTGTCCATAATCTCATCGAAGGTCGTTTCCGCCATGCGTTCAATGACTTGCAATGTGTCGGGAAAGTGCATACAATTGGCAAAAGTAAATCCGCCTTTCGAGATATTCTTGGTCCTGACCTGCCCGGCAAAGTCGTACAGCCCGCCGAAGATGTACGCGTGTATCTGCTGCAAGCATTTCAGCGTCCCCGGCTCCATACTGCTCATCAAACCGCTCTCGTATAATTGGTATGCCTTCTTGCGGCTTTGTCCGTCAATCGTATTGTCGCTATACGTAAACCAGTCAAGAAAAGCCATAGCCCTGTTGTTGGGATAGTACTTCACCAATAGATTAACGCCTGCGCTGTCAAGGACATCCGCCTTTCTCATCTTGCCGTCCGGCGCTTCAAACTTGAAGTCGTGAGTGCCACTCACGACTTGGATCCCGGCACCCGACAGCTTCCGTTTCAGCCACCGCCAATAATTGGAAGCCTTGACATAATCGTCCTCATCGTTGATGGCTCGCACGATATCTATCGCGGAGAACCACCAGCAATTGCGCTCGTCGTCCCATACGGCACGGACTTCCCGGTCGTTGAAAAAGCGTATGGATTTTTTGGATGTCTCAGCGGTCATAGCGTTTCGGCTTCAAGTTCGGCGATGATGGCGTCAATGTCGGCGCGTAACTCGTTCTCGTGAGCCACGATGCGGCGTATGCGCTCGTTGAGTTCGCGGATATCGGTCTGCGGCCGGGTGTCTTCGGCCTCGACGTAGCTGCTGACCGAGAGGTTGTAGCCGTTTTCGGCCACGACTTTATTATCGACCAAAGCCGAGAAGTGCTTCACCTGCTTATGCTCGGCGTATTCGGCCACAATGGCATCAATGTTTTCGGGCGACAGCTTATTCTTATTGCCCTCGTGTACAAAAAGTTGCGAGGCATCGATGAACAAAGTCTTGTTCTCGAACTTCGATTTTTTGAGCACGATGACGCAGGTGGCTATGGAGACGCCGAAAAAGAGATTGGCCGGCAGCTGTATCACCGTATCCACGTAGTTGTTGTCTATGAGATACTTGCGTATTTTCTGCTCGGCGCCGCCACGGTACAGTACGCCCGGGAACTCGACAATAGCCGCCGTACCTGCCGTGGACAGCCATGCAAGCATGTGCATAGTGAAGGCCAAGTCGCTCTTGCTCTTGGGTGCAAGTACGCCCGCCGGCGCAAAGCGCGGGTCGTTGATTAGTGTGGGGTTGTCCGAGCCTACCCATTTGGTCGAGTACGGAGGATTGGACACGATGGCATCAAAAGGCTCGTCATTCCAGTGATAAGGCTCGAGCAGCGTATCGCCGTTGCGTATATCAAAGTCCGAGTAATTGATGTCGTGCAGGAACATATTGATACGACACAGGTTGTAGGTGGTGATATTCTTCTCCTGACCGAAGAACCCTTTCTTGACATTGTTCTTGCCCAAAATCTTGGCGAATTTCAGCAGCAGAGACCCCGAACCGCATGCCGGGTCGTAGACCTTATTGACATATTCGCGGCCGTGGGTGACTATGCGCGCCAGCAGCTCCGACACCTCCTGCGGGGTGAAGAATTCGCCGCCACTCTTGCCGGCGTTGGAGGCGTACATCGTCATCAGGTACTCGTAGGCGTCGCCGAAGATGTCTATCTGATTTTCGCTGTACTCTCCTTTGAGGTCTATATTGCCTATATTGTTCAGAATCTTGGCCAGTTGCTCGTTGCGCTTGTCCACGGTGCCGCCCAATTTATTGGAATTGACGTCGATGTCCGCAAAAAGGCCTTTGAGGTCGTCCTCGCTCTCCGTGCCTATGGCTGAGGCTTCTATGGCCTTGAAGGCATTGTCGAGGGTTATATTGAGGTTCGGGTCATCCTTGGCGTGCTTGCGCACATTGCCGAACAGTTGCGAGGGCAGTATGAAAAAGCCCTTTTCGTGAACCAACTGCGCACGAGCAGCCTCGGCATCCGCGTCCGCAAACTCGGCATAGTCAAAATCCGTGACCCCGGCATCGGCCTGCAAGCGGTTGACGTAATTGGTGATATTTTCCGATATAAAACGATAAAAGAGGATGCCGAGGACATAACTCTTGAAGTCCCAGCCGTCGACCGAATTGCGCAGGTCTTCGGCTGTAGCCCAGATGGCTTTGAAGAGCTCTTGTTTTTGCTGTATGCTTGTAGCCATGTGATTAGGTGTTGTCTATGGTTTCTTTTAGGGGGAGACGAGCGCCCGGGATGGGTGGCGCGACGCTTGATTTCGTTTGAATTTACAAATTTACATAAAATTGTCGTCAGGGGATGGTGTTGTCGCCGAAAAATGATTAAATTTGTGTCACCGAAGGCGTCTGAAGTTTCGAAGGCGTCTGAAGTTTCGAAAGCGTCTGATGCTCGGGGTTACGCCGCCGTCACGATGGTTGTTCGTTTTGGGAATGCCTCTCATAGCGGCCGCCCGGCATAGCAGACGATATAATATTTTTTTTCGAGGCACGTTTCACCACAAGTGAATGTATAGGAAAAAAAGTGAGAGCCAAAACCTTGGACGGTCTTGGCTCTCGGGTGATCCGCCTGGGGCTCGAACCCAGGACCCCAACATTAAAAGTGTTGTGCTCTTCCAACTGAGCTAGCGAATCTTGCCATGGAGGCATCGCCGTGAGCGATGTTGTTCCTCAAAAGCGTTGCAAAGGTACGATGTTTTTTTGGAACAGCAAAATTTTCGGCCAAATTTCACTGAAAAATTTTTTTGTGGTAAATTTGCGGGCGGAAAAACAGACCGGGTTTTTGACAGAATAAACTTGAGTTTAGCAGAATTTTATTGATTCACAATT